>ERZ1089246.11-NODE-11-length-27441-cov-7.400351_pt1 | contig 27441 bp, 26 predicted proteins | sample MGYA00383552_ERZ1089246 | MGnify/ENA primary metagenome ERZ1089246 (study PRJEB34543, sample SAMEA5968663) | marine metagenome | biome: water | collected 2014-06-21 | depth 0 m | study: Ocean Sampling Day (OSD) data from North Adriatic Sea
CCAGGTTGGGGTGGGTTCTGGAAACCGTGACCATTGGACCCCTAAGGCCCTTCTGGACGCTGGTGACGTAGACGCGAATTCTGCGGCCGTGGGAGTAGTCCTCGCCTGGGACCTGCTCCTCAGGAGGCATGATTGCCTCGATTGAGCCCAGGTTCACATAAACCATGTAGGGCCTTGAACCTTGCTGAATCTGACCGGCAACTATGTCGCCCTCTTTGCCTTTAAATTCTCCCAGTAGGCCCTCATCGGCAATCTCTCTCATGCGCTGAGCGATTACCTGCTTTGCGGCATAGGCGGCAACTCGGCCGAAGCCCTCGGGTGTCACCTCGTTTTCGGTCTCGGTCGGCTCACCCTCTTCATCCAAGACCGCAGCGAAGACAGCTACGTGACCAGTCTTGCGGTCTAGGTTTGCGCGGCAACCCTTGGGGTGCTCGCCGATGTGCTTGTAGTAGGCGGCAAGAATGGCAGCCTCGATTATTTGGACAAGTTCGTCGAAGGGGATTTCTTTTTCGCGCTCTAGCAGGCGGAGGACACTGAGATCGATATCCATATGGCCTGCACCTGTTCTATTTCCTGCGCGAGGTTATCTCCGCTAATGCAGATTCTAGCTTTACAGTCAAGCGCTCGCCTGACGCTCTGTCCCAAAGCTCCACTTCTCCAGCCTCGAGACCCCTGCCGCAAACAATTACCCAGGGCATGCCCAATAGCTCGGCATCGGCAAACTTAACCCCGGGAGAAGCTTTGCGATCATCAAGCATCACGTCAAAGCCCATCTCTTCGGCCTCCCCGGCAAGAGCCTCAGCGGCCTCAAAGACGCTCTCCTCTTTGCCTGCCGCGATGATGTGAATTTGTGCGGGGGCGACGGCCTCTGGCCAGATCAAGCCCTTTTCGTCGTGGGACTGCTCAGCAATCACCGCAACCAGCCTTGTGACGCCAATGCCGTAGCTTCCCATGGTCACGGTGACAAGCTTGCCGTTTTCGTCGAGGACCCTAAGGTCAAGCGCCTCGGCATACTTGCGCCCAAGTTGGAAGACGTGTCCGATTTCGATTCCCCTGGCGAGCTCAAGCGGGCCTAAGCCATCGGGTGCTGGGTCGCCGGCGACTACCTCGGCAATATCTGCAATGCCATCGGATGAGAAGTCCCTGCCGTAGGTGAGATGCCAAACGTGCTTCTCATCCTCATTTGCACCAGTGATCCAGCTCGATCCCTTGGCAACACGGGGGTCCACAAAATAAGGAATCTTGCTTGCTGCCTTCTCCCCCAAAAACTGCGAACCGCTCTTGGTTGGACCGATATAACCCTTCACCAGTTGCGGATGCTTGGAGAAGTCCTCTTCGGTGGCCTGCTCGACATCATTGGGTGAGAACCATGCCTCAGCGCGCTTTTGGTCAACTTCCCGGTCTCCGGGGATGCCGACAATCGCAAGCGAGCGCTTACCCTCGGGAGAGACCAAAGCTAGGACAACATTCTTGAGGGTGTCCGCAGCCGTCCACTCGCCGCTCTGTCTGGGGTGATTTTGGTTCGAAAAGTCGACCAGAGTGGCAATGGTAGGAGTCTTTGGAGACTCATGGATCTCGGCCGCAGGAGTCTTTGAAGCATCTACTTCTTCAGCCACTTCAAATCGAATCGCCTCGACGTTAGCGGCGAAGCCTCCCGAGGAGCGCACGAAGGTGTCCTCACCGATTGGTGCTGGGCACAAAAACTCTTCGGACTTCGAGCCTCCCATTGCACCCGCATCAGCCTTGACGATTACGTAGTCGAGCCCGAGCCTTTTGAAGATGCGCTCATAGGCATCGCGCTGCGCCTGATAGCTGACCTCGAGGCCCTCGTCGGAGATGTCGAAGCTGTAGGCGTCCTTCATGATGAACTCTCGACCGCGCAAGAGCCCCGCTCTCGGTCTTGCCTCATCGCGGTACTTGAGCTGAATCTGGTAGATGCTCAGTGGCAGGTCTTTGTAGGAGGTGTAGAGGTCCTTCACCAAAAGCGTGAAGACCTCCTCGTGGGTTGGAGCAAGCAGGTAGTCCGCGTCCTTGCGGTCTTTGAGCCTAAAAATGTTGTCGCCGTATTCCTCCCAGCGACCGGTGGCCTCATAGGGCTCCTTGGGCAGTAGCCCAGGGAAGTGAACCTCCTGGCTGCCAGCTGCCGCCATTTCCTCGCGGACGATTTTCTCGATCTTGTTCTTGACCATTAGCCCAAGCGGCAGCCAAGACCAGATCCCTGGCCCTGCCCTGCGGATGTAGCCAGCTCGAACTAGGAGCTTGTGGCTATCGACCTCGGCATCGGCGGGGTCCTCGCGAAGGGTTCTTAGAAAAAGTGTGCTCAAGCGATAAGGCATGCGCACAATGTTAGCTACTCGCCGACGGATACCTGTGCGGTTCCAAGCTCACTTGGATCCATTTCTGCGGCAATTCGGTTGGCCTCTTCGATCAGCGTCTGAACAATTTCGCTCTCAGGAACGGTCTTAATGACCTCACCCTTGACAAAAATCTGGCCCTTGCCGTTACCCGAGGCAACGCCAAGATCAGCCTCTCTTGCCTCACCCGGACCGTTTACAACACAGCCCATTACAGCAACGCGAATCGGAACAGTTAGGTGCTTGAGGCCCTCGGTCACATCGTCTGCGAGGGTGTAGACATCGACCTGTGCCCTTCCGCAGCTTGGGCAAGAAACGATTTCGAGCTTTCTAGGTCTGAGGTTCAGGCTCTCCAGGATCTGCGATCCGACCTTGATCTCCTCAACTGGCGGAGCAGAGAGCGAAACCCTGATGGTGTCGCCAATGCCCTGGCTCAATAGCGCACCAAAGGCAACTGCTGACTTGATGGTTCCCTGGAATGCAGGGCCGGCTTCGGTAACACCCAGGTGCAGTGGCCAGTCGCCACGCTCAGAAAGCTGCTGATAGGCGCTGACCATCACAACCGGATCGTTGTGCTTGACCGAAATCTTGAAGTCGTGAAAGTCGTGCTCTTCAAACAAAGAGGCTTCCCAGACAGCAGACTCAACAAGTGCCTCCGCCGTTGGCTTGCCGTATTTCTCCAAGAGCCTTGGGTCCAAAGAACCTGCGTTTACGCCAATGCGGATGGAGACTCCTGCGTCCTTGGCGGCCTTGGCAATCTCGCCAACCTGGTCATCAAACTTTCTGATGTTTCCCGGGTTGACCCTGACCGCGCCACACCCGGCATCAATTGCCTGGAAGACATAGCGAGGTTGGAAGTGGATGTCTGCAATCACCGGAATCTGGCTGCGCTTTGCGATGATGCGAAGAACGTCTGCATCGTCCTGGGATGGCACGGCAACACGAACGATGTCGCAACCGGATGCCGTCAGTTCCGCGATCTGCTGCAAGGTGGCATTGATGTCTGTGGTGGGGGTGGTGGTCATCGACTGCACCGAAATGGGTGCGTCGCCGCCGACAGCTACCTTGCCAACCATGATCTGCCGGGTCTTGCGCCTGGGAGCCAGTGTTGGAGGTGGTGACTTGGGAAGTCCGAGATTTACAGCCGGCACTTACGCCCCTTTACTTTTTTCTCTAGCAATACAACAGCCAAGAGCTAATTTAGCTTCCTAGCCCAGTGAGATTGGATTAATCAGGTCAGCCAGAATCAAAACGACCCCAGTGAAGATTAGTAGCACCCACATTCCATACGCCACAGGCAGGGCCTTTGCGGTGTCAACGGGACCGGGATCTTTTCTCGCAACAAGCCGCGAAACCCTGCGCTTTGCTCCCTCATAGAGAGCCCCCGCGACGTGGCCACCATCCAGAGGCAAAAGCGGAATCAGATTGAAAGCAAACAGCGCAATATTCAATGAACCCAAGAGAAGTAGCAGCGAAGAGAGCTTGGCCTCCAAAGGAATCTCTGCCGCGGTGAGCTCCCCAGCCAGTTGACCAACACCAACGATAGATACCGCCCCATAGGGGTCTCGCTCTGCAAGGCCAAAGGTTGAGACAAATACTTGGTAGACCTGCTGCGGAAGTTCCACGATGAAAGCAAACATTGCGCCTGTGGCTGCTACCCCATAGCCGAGCGACTCACTAAGCGGCATTGGATTACTCGTTGGAGCAAGGCTGACACCAATTATCGGAGTGAGCCTTGTCACGGGGTTACCCTCACTATCTAGACTCAACGTGCCATTTGAGTCGTAGACGGCCCTCTCGAAATAACTCGGGGTAATGGAGAGACTTACCTGCTGGCCGCCCCTGTCCACAACCAAAGTCGATGCTCCCTGACCTCGGGTGGTCATGATTTCAGTGACCTCGGCCCAGCTGACAACACTCGTGCCATTTACAGAAACGACCCTGTCACCGTCGGCCATTCCCGCCTTAGCCGCGGGCGATATCGGTGCTCCCGCCGGGCAGCTGCCATCGCTTGCAGCCTCAATGCACTGATAAACCTTGGCCACGGTCAGCGAGTTTTGCAGTGGGCCAATTCCAGTCAGGGCAATTGCAATTAGTAGCAGTCCGAGGAAAAAGTTCATCATGGGCCCACCGAGCATGATGGTGACTTTCTTCCAGGTGCTCAGCTCGTAAAACTGCCTGCCCGAATCGCCCTCTTCCTCCTGAGCGGCAATCTCCTTGCGAGCTTCCTTGATCCAGCCGGCAAATGGGCCACGGTAGGGCTTACTCTCCGGCGGATACATGCCAGCCATGAGAATGTAGCCGCCGAGTGGAAATGCTTTGAAGCCAAACTCAGTCTCGCCGCGCTGGCGAGAGAAAAATGTCGGGCCGAACCCGATCATGAACTGCTTTACCCTCACCCCAAAGGCTTTTGCTGGAGCGTAGTGGCCGAGCTCGTGGAGGCCAATCGAGAGGGCAATTCCGACAATCACCACCAAAATGCCGATTGCGTAAAGGGCTATGTCGAGCACGTAGTCAAGGTTACTAGCTGATCCGCTGGGCAATTAGAGAGTCTGCTGTGAGGCGAGCCCAAGCCTCAGATTCCAATACGCCCTCAAGAGTGAGGCTTGCAGGGGGGTTGTGCTGCTCTATTACCTGGTCGATGATGCTGACGATCTCGACAAAGCCAATTTGCCCTGCCAAGAACGCCTCGACGGCCTGCTCATTGGCAGCGTTATAGACAGCAGGGAACGTAAGGCCTCGAAGTGCGACCTCACGAGCAAGTGGAATGGCCTTGAAAACCTCTTCGTCGATCGGCTCGAACTCCCACGAGTGACTCTGAGTCCAGTCAATTGGCGCCACGGCACCTGGCTGCCGCTTTGGCCAATCGAGTGCAAGGGCCAGCGGAAGCTTCATGTCGGTAATTGAGCACTGAGCGATAACCGATCCGTCGGAGTACTCCACCATCGAGTGAACAGCGGACTGCGGATGAACGGTTATTGCGATCCTGTCAATCGGGACACCAAAAAGCAGCTGCGCCTCAATCATCTCTAGACCCTTGTTCACCATAGAAGCCGAGTTGATGGTGATGATTCGGCCCATCGACCAGGTCGGATGCTTTAGTGCCTGCTCAATGGTCACAGACTTAAGCTGCTCGGCAGAAAAACCCCTGAAGGGCCCTCCGCTTGCGGTCAGGATTAGCTTTTCAACCTCAGCGTCATCACCGGACCTGAGGCATTGTGCGAGCGCCGAATGTTCGGAGTCAACCGGAACAATCTGACCGGGGCTTGCAATGCTGGTGACAAGCTCACCGCCAACAATGAGCGACTCTTTGTTAGCCAGCGCCAGGGTCTTGCCGCTCTCAAGAGCCGCGAGGGTAGCGGCCAGCCCGGCAGAGCCGCTGATGCCGTGCACCAAAACATCAGCCTGGACATCTCTTGCAAGCTTGGCTGCCTCGTCTGCGCCGAGTGCAACCTCGTCGCGAGTCAAACCAAACTCAATGCGCTGCTGCTCTAGAAGCTCTGTGGAGGTGTTTGCCGAGAACCCGACAACCTTGAACCGGTCAGGGAACTGCCTGATCAGGTCGAGAGCCTGAGAGCCGACCGAACCGGTAGAACCAAGAACTATCACCGAGCGCATAGGGAAAGCTTAGAACCCGCTTTGAAGTTCTGGATCTTGAGCCAGAAAACAGCTTGGAGAATCTAGACTTCTGACATGACTCTCGAGCAGAAGCGCCACGTCGTCACCGCCATTCCAGGGCCCAATTCCGTCGCCTTGCAGAAGCGTCGAAGCGAGGTCGTCTCCGCAGGTGTCGGAACCATGTTGCCCACCTTCATCGAAGAGGCCCACGGCGCCATCTTGAAAGACGTTGATGGCAATCACCTGATTGACATGGGCTCTGGCATTGGCGTTGTCACCATTGGTCACACCAACGAGAAGCTCGTGGCCGCTGTTTCTGAGCAGGTCGCCAAACTAACCCACACCCTTTTCACCGTCGCTCCCTATGAGCCCTATGTGAGAGCAGCTGAACTACTTACCAGCCACGCACCGTGCGGAAAAAAGAAAAAGGCCGCATTTTTCAACTCGGGTGCAGAGGCTGTTGAAAACGCGGTAAAGATTGCAAGAAAGGCGACCGGTCGCACCGAGATCGCGGTCTTTGACCACTCCTACCACGGCCGCACCAATCTCACTATGGCCATGAACTTCAAGGCTCATCCCTATGGAACCGGTTTTGGACCCCTTGCTGGAAGTGTCCACCACGCCCCTATGAGTTACCCATTCCGGGACCCGGCTGAGATGACCGGACCCGAGGCGGCAACCAGGGCAATCACCTACCTAGAAAAGCGGGTTGGTGCATCACAACTTGCAGCACTCTTTATCGAACCCATCCAGGGCGAGGGCGGCTTCATTGTCCCAGCCCCAGGATTCCTGCTCACGCTTCAGGAATGGACCAGGGCCAACGGCATCGTGCTGGTTGCTGACGAGGTTCAGAGTGGTATGGCAAGGACCGGCAAGTGGTTTGCCAGCGAGTGGGAAGAAGGCTTTGAGCCCGATCTCATTACGGTCGCCAAGGGAATAGCCGGCGGCATGCCGCTCTCAGGAGTTGTCGGCAGGGCCGAGATCATGGATGCCGCTCACGCAGGCGGACTCGGAGGCACCTTCGGTGGCACTCCCACTGCCGTAGCCGCTGCGGTAGCGGTCATGGAGCAGTTCGAAGAGGGCGGCTGGTTTGAAAGAGCCGAGCAAATTGGTGAGATTCTCTCAGGCAGGCTCACTGCAATGCAGAACAACTACCCGGTAATTGGAGATGTTCGTGGCAAGGGCGCAATGCAGGCGATTGAGCTTGTCAGGCCAGGGACCATGGACCCAGACCCTGAGGCCACCGATGCTGTGATGAAGCACTGCCACCAAAACGGAGTTTTGGTGCTCAATGCCGGTACCTACAACAACGTTCTGAGATTCCTTCCTCCACTTGCAATCAGTGACGAGCTGCTGCACGACGCACTTGACGTTCTTGCGGCCGGACTGGCCAAGCTCTAGCTACAACTAACCCAGGGGAAACCCAAAAGAGAATCAAAGGTGATTCATGATTTCTATTTATCCGCACCGTGAGCGTTTAGCCGCGCTTTTCGAGCGCGAACAGCAGCGCTTCCAAGAAACACACCAGGCAAGCTCGATAGCTCACAGCTCCGGCAGGGACAGCATGCTCGCCGGAGTCCCAATGATTTGGATGGCGAAGTGGCCAGGAGGCTTCCCTGTCTATGTGAAAAGCGCCTCCGGAGCAAGATTCATAGATCTTGACGACAACGAATACACCGACTTCTGCCTTGGCGACACCGGTTCAATGTCCGGTCACTCCCCTAGGCCAACCGTCTTGGCCATTAGCGAGCAGGCCAAAAAGGGCATTACTCTCATGCTCCCAACCGAGCAAGCGGCAAAGAACGCCAGGGAACTCAATAGCAGGTTTGGCTTGCCCAAGTGGCAATTCACGCTCAGCGCGACAGACGCGAACCGACACCTGATTCGCTTTGCTAGGCACGTCACTGGCCGGCAAAAGATCGCGGTCCACGACTACTGCTACCACGGCACCGTCGACGAGACATTTGCAAACCTTGCGCCTGACGGCAGCACCACATCACGCAAGAACAACATCGGTGCCCCTGTCCCCCTAAACCACACGACTGTCTCGATTCCGTTTAATGACCTAGCAGCAGCTGAGGCCGCCTTCGCGAGCGGCGAGGTGGCCGCGATGCTGATGGAGCCTGCTCTCACAAACATCGGCATCGTTCTGCCCGATGCTGGCTATCTAGAGGGCATGCAGGAGCTGTGCAGGAAATACGACATCATCTGGATCCTCGATGAGACCCACACCCTCTCTGCTGGACCGGGCGGCATGACAGCCCAACTTGGCCTGAAGCCAGATGCGCTGGTGCTCGGCAAAACCATTGGTGGTGGCATTGCAGTCGGCGCCTATGGAATGACCGAGACCCTTGCTGAGACCATCGCAGCATCGATGGAGCTAGAGAGTATTGATGTTGGCGGAGTTGGTGGAACGCTCGCCGGAAACGCACTCTCAATGGCCGCTGTCGGGGCAACCTTGACCGAGGTGCTCACCCCGGAGGCCTTTGAACACATGTAGTCGCTGGCAATCATGTGGCAACAGGGTATTCAGGAAATCATCGATGAGTTTGGGCTTCCCTGGCAGGTCTCCAGGGTTGGCTGCAGGGGCGAATACAGCTTCCGCCCGTCAGCACCAAAGACCGGTGCCGAGGCGGCAGCGGCTGAGGACTTCGAGCTGCAGCAGTTCCTCCAGCTGCACGCGCTGAACCGAGGAATACTAATGACCCCGTTTCACAACATGACCTTGATGAGCCCAGAGACAAAGCCGGAGGACGTTCAGCGTCACCTGAGCCACTTCCGCGAGGCAGTGAGTGAACTATTTGGTAATTAGCTTCTTCTGTTTCCTCGAAGAGCGAATCTGAACCACCAACACAATCGCAATAGCAACCAGGAACACAAAGGAGCCAATCACGTTGGCCTCTGCCGGGATGCCTCGTGCGGCTGCGGTGTAGACGAACTTGGGGAAGGTGTCCACTGCACCCGAATTGAACTGAGTGATAATGAAATCATCAAAGCTGAGCGCAAATGCCAGCATCGCAGCTGCCAGAATGCCCGGCAAAAGGAGTGGGAAGGTAATACGCCAGAAGACTTGAGCTGCGTTGGCGTAGAGGTCGCGACCAGCTTCCTCTAAGGCGGGATCAAGTGTTGCAACCCTTGCCTTCACCGTCACCACCACAAAGCTCAAGGTGAACATGGTGTGAGCGATGATGACGGTCGGCAGACCCTTTTGCCAACCAAAGTCAAGAAACTGCGCTGCTAGTCCCGCTCCCATAACCACCTCAGGGGTTGCAAGGGGCAAGAACAGCAGCAGGTTGGTAGCGCTGCGGAAGCGGAAACGGTAGCGCACGAGTGCGATGGCGATCATTGTGCCCAAGATCGTCGCAACCACCGTCGCGCTCACAGCAACAATTACAGAGTTTCCAAACGCATCACAGACCTCCTGCTGGTTGCAAACATCCAGCCAGTTGTCCAGGGTGAAGCCGCGCCAAATAATGTTCGATTTGATCGAGTCATTAAAGGAAAAGACAAAGGTGTAGATGATTGGAATCGCCAAGAAGGCGAAGGTGAGCGCCACGTAGGTGGGGAGCAGGTACTTGCCAAGTGAAAGCTTCACAGCAGGTCCTCCGTTCCACTCCTGCGGACGTAGGCGGAGACCAGAATCACAATTGCGGCCATTAGCAAGACCGAGAGCGCGGAGGCCGTTGGATAGTCCTGAATTCTCAAGAAGTTTGCCTCGACCACGTTGCCGATCATTGCCGTATCCGTACTACCCAAAAAGTCTCGACTGGCAACCACGTAGTCACCGCTAATCGGTATGAAGGTAAGCAGAGTGCCCGAGATGACTCCAGGCATCGAGAGCGGGAACGTGATCTTGCGGAAGGTCGTGAAGGAGTTTGCGTAGAGGTCATGCCCAGCCTCAACCAGGCGCAAATCCAACCTGTCAAGGGAAGCGTAAATGGGCAGCGTCATAAACGGGATGAAGTTATAGACCAGGCCAAAAATAACGGCAAAGTCTGTGCCGATTATGTAGCTATCGGCACCCATCAAACCAATGTCTTTCAGGGTATTTAGAAGCCAGGAATCATTCGAGAAGATCTGCTTCCAAGCAAAGGTGCGAAGCAGCATCGAAATAAAGAACGGCGCAATAACCAGCGTGAGGAGCATGCCCTTCAGCAGAGGGCGGTTCCTAGCGGTGACGCCGATGAAGTACGCGATGGGGTAGCTAATTGCGAGTGCGATAACAGTTGCAATTAGAGCAAAGCTAAACGAACGGAAAATCTGCGGAGCGTATTGACCTAGGGCGTAGCCATAGTTGCCAATCTCAAGCGCTACGTCGTAGCGACCAATAACACCAGTGGCACTGGGAGCCTTGAGGGAGGTGAGAATCAGCGAGAAAAGCGGGGTTAGGAAGAAAAGACCAAGGTAGAAAAGGCCTGGCAAAAGAAGGTAGAGGGCAACGCGACCGGTCTTGGTGGGCTTTTGGCTTGCGACCGGTGCCTGCGGCCCTAAAGCTACGAATGCCACCTCTAGGCCCTACTCTGCGACTTCTTCTTCGCCGGTTGGTAGATCTGCAAGCCCAAAGCTGTGCTCTACCTTCCAGCTGACCCAGACCTCGGCTCCCAGCTCAACCACTGGGGACTTTCCGACGTTCTGGGCGAATACCGTTATCTCGCCAACTTCCGGAATCTCGATTTGATACTGGTTGGAGACGCCGGTAAATCGGATGTCGGTGATGGTTCCAGGGCCCAGGGTATTTACGGCCGGATCAATTGCTGGCTTCTCGGGGTGGAAAGAAGTCTTTTCCGGGCGAACACCAATTGCGACTTTGCCCTTGGTTTTTTCAACCCTCGCTGCCGGAGCGGCAAGCCTATTTCCCTTGAAATTAATAGCGAGCTTTGCATCATCGGCTTCTGCAACCTCACCCACAAAAATATTTGACTGTCCCAAGAATTTTGCGACGAATGCCGTCTTGGGCCTGTCGTAAAGGGCCTCGGGCGCACCCATTTGCTCGATGTGACCGTGGTTCATCACAGCAACGGTGTCTGCCATGTCCATGGCCTCTTCCTGGTCGTGGGTGACGTGAAGGAACGTTAGGCCCACCTCCATCTGAATCGCCTTGAGCTCAATCTGCATCTGCCTACGCAGCTTTAGATCAAGGGCTCCCAGCGGCTCATCCAGAAGCAACAGAGCAGGTCTGTTCACGAGCGCACGAGCAAGAGCAACTCGCTGCTGCTGGCCTCCAGAAAGTTGCTGTGGCCTGCGGGCCGCCAGGTGCTGAAGCTCAACCATCTCAAGCGCAGCCTGAGCCTGTTGTTGGGGGTTATCAACCTTGCGCTGCTTTAGTCCAAACGCAACGTTCTCCTCCACGCTCATGTGTGGGAAGAGTGCGTAGTTTTGGAAGACCGTGTTGACAGGCCTCTGGTGTGGCTTTTGGTCGGTGACATCGTTGCCGCCAATCAGGATTCGTCCCGCACTCGGAGTCTCGAGGCCGGCAATCATCCTCAGGGTCGTGGTCTTGCCACAACCCGATGGGCCAAGTAGCGCAAAGAATTCCCCGGCCGGAATCTTGAGGTCGAGGTCATCGACCGCAACAAAACCGGGGAACTCCTTGCGAATACTTTCTAGCTCGAGGTCTTGACCGCCAGCAACGAAGTCAGCGGACACTAAGCCCCTAGCAGTAGGTTCTGCCAAGCAGATGCGAAGCGCTGCTCTTCCTGCCCGGTGAGCGAGCGGAATGCCTTCGACCTAGACAGGGTGTCGGCGTTCGGGAAGATGAGCTGGTTCTCTGCTAGCTCCTCATCTACCTCGGCTGCAGCATCCTGCGCACCAACTACCGGGGTGATGTAGTTCACCCAAAGCGCTAGCTCGGCAGCATTTGCTGGGTCGTAGTAGAAGTTGATTAGCTCCTCAACGTTGCGCTTGTGAGTTGCGCCGTTAGGAGTAACGAACACATCGGCCCACAGCGTTGCGCCCGAGTCGGGGAAGATGAAGCCGAATGGCTCTGGGTCATCGTCGGTGCCGGCCTCGTAGTTGATAACGGTGATATCACCTGACCACGCGGTGGAGGCAATGATGTTGCCCGTCGCTAGGTCATCGAGGTAGCTGTTACCGCGAACGTTATAGATCTGTCCCGCGTCAATCTGCTCCTTGATGGCATCCAGTGCCGCCATGAAGGCATCCTCGCTGAGGCTTGAGCTGGAGGTGATGTCGATGCCCTGGCTCAGCAGAACCAAGCCAACGGTGTCGCGCATCTCAGAGAGAAGCCCTACGCGACCTTTGAGCTCTGCTGCCCAAAGGTCAGCCATTGAGCCTGGGGCGTCCTTGCCGGTTGCATCTTTGTAGGCCTGCTTGTTGTAACCAATTCCGGCGAAGCCTGCCTGCCACGGAATTGAGTAGATGCGGTCTGGGTCCTCAGCGGAACCTAGGTAGCTAGGCGCGATATTTGCGACCTTGTTTGGCATGTTTGCGTTGTCATAGGTCTGCAGGTAGCCAAGGTTCTGGAGCCTGGATGCCATCCAACCGGTTGGGCAGGCTACGTCAGCGCCGATGTCGGCACCGAGCTCTAGCTGGTCCTTGACCTTCGCATACCAGGTGTCGTTGTCGTCGATCTCGATGCGGTAATCAACGCTGATTCCGCTCTCGGCCTGGAAGCGCTCAAGTGTTGGGTAGTTGCCGTCGTCGTCCTCGTCCATGTAGGCAGGCCAGTTGTGCCAGATCAACACCTTTTCTGAGTCGGAAACGTCGGTTGCTGCAACCTGGCCCTCGTCTGCTGGTGCGCAGGATGCAAGGGTAAGTGCAGCTGCCGTTCCACCAACTCCGGCCAGTGCCGCGCGCCTGGAAATCTGGTGATTCCTAGCCATCTGAACTAGGTCCCGCAGCATTGGGTCTTGCGGTAGTTCTCGCTTCATTGCTTCTCTCCTAAATCCGCATTACGCGGCTTGTATTCATTCTCAGGCGCTTCGGTTGAATCCGAATTGCTCAAAGTTTGGCACAACTTCCTTCCAACGCCGTAAATGAAATCTAACTTTTACTTTCAGTCTCCGATGTAGTGCATTACGTGCTTGACGCGCGTGTAGTCCTCGAACCCGTAGGCCGAGAGATCTTTGCCATAACCCGAGTGCTTGAAGCCTCCGTGAGGCATCTCAGCTGCAAGTGGAATGTGGCAGTTAATCCAGACAGCACCAAAGTCCAGGTGCTTAGCAAAACGCATTGCCCTGGTGTGGTTGGTGGTCCAGACCGATGAGGCAAGTCCATACTTCACATCGTTTGCCCAGGTCAAAGCCTGCTCATCGTCCTTGAACTTCTGGACTGTAAGCACCGGCCCAAAGATCTCTTGCTGGATGTGATCGTCGTCCTGTTTGAAACCAGATAGGACTGTCGGCTCAAGGAAGTAGCCCTTACCGGAGAGCCTGTTGCCGCCCATTTCGACCTTGGCGTGGGCAGGCACTCGATCGATAAACCCTTGAACCCGCTCTAGCTGAGAAGAGTTGTTGACGGGACCAAACAGTACGTCGGGGTCCGATGGCATTCCGACCTTCGCACTCGCCTTTACCTCGGCTAGAAGTGCTGCCATGAATGAGTCGTAGGCCTTCTCGTGAACCAGCAGCCTGGTGGCAGCTGTGCAGTCCTGGCCAGCGTTGAAGAATCCCGCAGCCACGATGCCCGCGGCCGCCTTCTCCATCTCGGCATCGTCAAAGACGATTACCGGTGCCTTGCCACCGAGCTCTAGGTGAACTCGCTTTAGATCCGAGGAGGCCGACTTCGCGACCTCCATACCAGCACGGACAGAGCCGGTGATGGAGACCATCTGCGGGATCGGGTTCTCTACCATCATGCGTCCGGTGTCGCGGTCGCCAGTGATGACGTTGAAGACTCCCGGAGGCAGGTGCTTGTTTGCAATCTCGGCCAAGAAAAGAGTTGAGGCGGGAGTGGTGTCCGAAGGCTTTAGAACAATCGTGTTACCAGCGGCAATCGCGGGTGCAAACTTCCAGACCGCCATGTTCAGCGGGTAATTCCACGGAGTTACCTGGCCGATGACGCCGATTGGTTCGCGCCTAATCGAGGAGGTGTGGTCAGCTGTGTACTCAGCTGTTGCCTTGCCCTCTAGGTTTCTAGCGGCGCCGGCAAAAAAGCGAATCTGGTCAACGGAAGGGACCATCTCGTAGTCGACGAGCGTTGCTCTTGGCTTACCGGTGTTTTCGCTCTCGAGGTCGGCCGCCTTGTCGGCATGCTTCTCTAGCTCGTCCGCAATTCTGAATAGCGCTAGCTGGCGCTCAGCTGGTGTGACCTGGGACCATTCCTTGAAAGCCGCATGAGCCGTCTCAAATGCGTGATTTACGTCCTCGGCACCGGACACAGGTGCGTGAGCGTAAACCTCTTCGATTGATGGGTTGATGACATCGCTCACCCCACTGGCAGCCGGGGTTACGTACTTGCCACCAACGAAGTTCTGAAGCTTTCTTACTGACAACTGAATTCACTCCTCATTGAGATAGGTACCTTGATGCTAGACCCGCAATGGTCTACCCGACATTAAAAATGAAAAAGAGTGCCGATTTCGTAACTTATTTGTAAAAAAACTGCGGAATACCTATTTTCGGCCCTCAATTGGTGTGATACTCGACCCATGTCCAGGACGACGAGAACGCGGCAGTCGCAGCTCGACGAAATCTCAAAGCAGATCATCGAGCAGCTGCAGCACGACGGCCGGAAGTCCTATGCCGAGATTGGCAAGGTCGTGGGGCTTTCTGAGGCTGCTGTCAGGCAGCGGGTTCAGAAGCTAACGGATTCGGGCGTGATGCAGATCGTTGCCGTCACCGACCCGCTGCGTCTGGGCTTTTCTCGCCAAGCAATGATTGGCATCAAGTGCGTAGGCGATGTGACCGAGGTTGCCGAGGCACTTTCCACTTTGCCAGCGGTCGACTACGTCGTTCTCACCGCCGGAAGCTTCGACCTGATGGTCGAAGTCGTTTGTGAGGATGACGACGACCTGATTGCTCTTCTGAATCAAAGAATTAGGACCCTTCCTCAGGTAACCTCTGCAGAAACATTTGTCTACCTAAAGCTGCACAAGCAGTTTTATAACTGGGGAACCAGATAGGTCCCAAACAAAGTAAAGAAGTGATAATCGATGGCGATTTCAGAGAGCAGAAAAACTAACCCCTTGAAGGGGCTAATCGGCAGGGTTAAGCCCAAGCCGAAATCAAGCGCTGAACTCAAGCTCTATGAGGCGATGAAGGCTGGCAAGGAAGTTGGCGACAAGATGTGGCAGGAGGCCGCCAAGAAGCACTCTTGGTTGCACTTCACCCGTCACAGCCCCTACCAGAAGATCGACATGACGATCATCGAACGCGGCGAGGGTCACCACCTGATCGACTCCAAGGGTCGCAAGGTAATTGACGGCCTCTCAGGACTATTCACCTGCAACATAGGCCACGGCCGCCAGGAACTTGCGGATGCGGCACAGAAGCAGATGATGGAGCTGGACTTCATGCCGCTTTGGTCCTACCACCACCCAAGGGCCATTGAGCTTTCTGAGAGATTGCTCTCCTACGCGCCCGAGGGCATGACCCGAATTTTCTTCACCACCGGCGGCACCGAGGGCGTCGAGTCGGCATGGAAGATCGCAAAGCAGTACTTCCGCATGACGGGCAAGCCACAGAAGCACAAGGTCATCTCCCGAATGACGGCCTATCACGGGACAAGTCACGGTGCTCTATCGATCACCGGTATTCCCGCCTTCAAGCAGATGTTCGAGCCACTGGTGCCATCGGCATTTAGGGTTCCAAACACCAACTACTACCGCGCGCCACATGAGTTTAAGAATGAGGACGAGTTCGGTTTGTGGGCTGCAAACCGCCTCGAAGAGGCGATTCTGTTTGAAGGTCCCGACACGGTAGCGGCCTTCTTCGTTGAGCCAATCCAGAACGCCGGTGGCTGCTTCACAGCCACCAAGGCCTACTTCCAGAGGATCAGGGAAATCTGCACCAAGTACGACGTGATTCTGGTGGCAGACGAGACCATCACCGGCTACGGCAGAACAGGTGAGATGTTTGGCTCACAGCGCTACGACATCCAGCCAGACATGATGGTGACTGCAAAGGCCATCACCTCAGGTGCTCAGCCGCTTGGCGCGCTATACCTGAAGGAGAAGTTCTTCACACCATTCGACGATGGCACAAAAACTCTCGCCCACGGCTATACCTTCGGAGGCCACCCGGTTGCGTGTGCGGTGGCGCTTGCCAACCTCGACATCTACGACAAAGAGAAGATTGTTGACAACGTCCGAAAGAACTCGCCGGTCTTCCGCAAGACTCTCGAGAAGCTCTATGACCTTCCGATTGTTGGCAATGTCCGCGGTGACGGTTACTTCTTTGCCGTCGAGATGGTGAAGAACAAGGAGACCAAGGAGACCCTTACCGGCCCCGAGGCGGAGAAACTCCTGAGAGGCTTCCTCAACACCGCACTCTACGAGGCCGGACTCTACTGCCGCGCCGATGACAGAGGAGACCCTGTAATCCAGCTTGCTCCCCCACTAACTATCGGGCCCAAGGAGTTCGACGAGATAGAGCAGATCCTGCGCAAGGTTCTGACTGAGGCTTGGAAGAGACTCAACTCGTAAGTTCTCCACAACCCAAAAGCGTGCTTGCCATCAAGTGTGTAACTTGTAGCCATGGAAGAAATCACCGCAAGAGAAGTGTTCACAACTGCACTCGGCACCCTCTCCGTCTGTGTTTCGAAGGGACGAGTTGTAGAGGTGGGCTTCGTTAGCGAGGCTCTACCAAGCTTTGCCGAGAGCAGTTCGGATGGCGTACTGGCTAAAGAAGCTGCCAGCCAGCTGCGAGATTACTTTGCGGGCAAGCGAGAAAGCTTTGATCTTCCGCTTCACTTTTCAGGTACAAAGTTTCAAGAGGAAATCTGGCAGGAGATAGCAAAGGTTCCCTTTGGCCAAAGCGCCACCTACAAAGACCTTGCGATGAGAATCGGAAAGCCGCAGGCTGCCCGGGCTGTCGGAGGCGCCGTAGGAGCAAACCCAATAGGCATCATTGTCGGTTGCCACCGAATTCTCGGTTCTTCAGGAAAGCTCACCGGCTACTCCGGTGGTAGCGGAGTCCCAACCAAGAAAAAGCTCCTTGAGCTTGAAGGGATCGCCTACAAGTGAACACCAGAGTTCACCCTGATGGCCTTGAGCGTTGCATGTGGGTAACGGACGACCAGATTTACATCGACTACCACGACACCGAGTGGGGAACCCCGACCAAGGATCAAAGATCACTCTTCGAGGGGATCTGCCTGGAGGGCTTTCAGGCAGGGCTGAGTTGGATAACCATCCTCAAAAGGCGCGAGGGTTTCCGACAGGTATTCGAAAACTTCGAGCCGGAAAAAGTTGCCCGATTTGATGAAAACAAGGTGAGCGAGCTGCTTCAAGACGAGCGCATCATAAGAAACCGTGCCAAGGTGATTTCCGCAATCAATAACGCGAGAGTTGTCACAGACAATTCAATTGACCTTGTTGAGCTGATGTGGTCCCACGCTCCCAAGAAACCCCAGGCACCCAAAAAGAACTTCGAATGGAAAGCAGCAAGCGAAGAGTCCGAGGCATTGAGTAAGACCCTGAAGAAACTCGGGTTCAGCTTTGTCGGTCCCACCACTATGTATGCGCTGATGCAATCAACGGGCATGGTTCAGGACCACGCCCCAGGCTGCTTTAGAAGAGCCTGAAAAAATCACCCCTCCCACTACATTGGTTTATTGGGAGAGCAAATGACAGCTGAAGAGTTCAATCGGGTTTATCGCGCCCACCTACCCGAAATAACCCGTTTCCTAGCTCGCAGACTCCCGAGCGAGAGCGTGGAAGACATTGCCGGGGACCTATTCGAGATCGCCTGGAATAAGCGAAGTTCAATACGGGCGGGCGAGGAACTTCCGTGGCTCTATAAGACAGCCAGATACCTAATTGCTAACTACCGAAGAAAACAGTCTGGGCGACTGGCAATAATCGAACGCCTCCGCGAACCTGTCGCAGCTCCTTCGGCCGAGTCCGTCGCCATAGCCGATCTAGCAATGGCCGATGCCTGGCAGAAGCTACCCGAGAAAGAGCGCGAGACCCTCGCTCTATGGGCAATTGAAGGTCTTGAACCAAGTGACATAGCCAAAGTCCTAGGCCAGAGCGAGAATGCGATCAACATCAGGCTCTCCAGAGCGAAAAAGAATCTTTTGATGGCCTTTGAAAAAACTGGCGAAGAAACTACATAACCAGATTATGGAAGACAACGAACTTAGAAACCTCCTAAAGAAGGCCGATACCAAGGCCTCTCTCGAACCGATGAACGAGACGGTAGTTGCCAAGGCAGCCATGAAACAGCGCAAAGCACCCATGTCCTATCGGGGCTTTAGGGCACTTGTTGGTTCGCTAGGTGCTGCGGCACTGGTTGTGGGGATAACACTGCCCTCCGCGCTGCAACCGCAGCCACTTTTCGAGCTTGCCTCCTCCGGCAGCTCTGGCAGAGACAGCGCAATGGCAACACAGGAGTCCTCGGTTGCAGCAGACAGCGCCATGATTTGGCCTGGCTGGTTTGAATACAACTACATTGCCCAGGGCCTGAGCACAGAAGGTAGCAGTGGGGAAATCTTTGAGGTTCGTAAAAAAGGCAACCCCACCCAGATCCTAAGAAACGTGGCGGCCGTCTTTGGCATCCAAGGCGAGCCTAAGCAGGATGACTGGTCAACAGCCGAATATCCCAGCTACTCGATCTCGGGAGAGGACTTCTCAATTTCCATCTACTGGTCAGGGCCAGGTGGCTGGTACTTCAGCCGCTGGAACCAGGACTACTTCCGCGGTTGCGCCGAACCTATGATGGAGGAGCCCGTGGAGGGTGACGGTGAGACAGACTCCACAATGGACGAGTCCTACGTTTGCGAGGAAATCAAGCCAGAGCCTGGCCTGATTCCGTCTGAACAGGAAATGCTGTCCCAAGCCGAGAGCCTCTTCAGCACACTCGGCGTCGACTTTGACCGAGCCCTTGCGAGGGTTTGGAGAGACGACTGGGGTGGCTCAGTATCCATGCCGATGATTCTTGATGGCAACGCAATCCCTCTTGAGAGCTACATCGGCTGGGGCTCCGACGGCGAAGTTTCCTATGCCTCCGGCTACAGCGTTGAAATCGTCTCCAGGGGCAACTTCGACACCATTTCTGCCACAGACGCTGTAGAGAGAATTAGCGACTGGCGCTGGTATGGCTCTGTGGCCTCAAGCTACTACGAGCAGTACTACGCAACCACTGCCGTGGCAGAGAGCGCGGTCGAGCGCGATGCGGCGGCTAGCGGTGGTGAGGATTCAGCCAGCAGCGACGAGCCGATGCCAGTTGAGCCAGAACAGCCGACTGAGCCCGAGATTGTTGATGTATTCGTAAATCGTTCCGAGACAGCCCTGGCTGCCGCGTATGACGGTAGCGGCAACATGTGGCTTGTTCCCGCTTACATTCTCCACAACGACCAGGGGTGGTTCGATGTGATCATTGCGGTTGAAGAAGGGGTGATTCAGCTGCCCGAGCCTTACGACATCATGCCCCTGAACGACACCGAGGAAATGATCATGCCCGAAGAGGGGAACTAGAAGCCGGCTGGAACCAGAAGTTCCACTTTTCCTTTGCTCACTCTTGCCTCCAGTCCAGCGGAGGCAGCAACCGACTCAACCTCTGAAATGCTTTTGAGGCCGCTAAGCAATGCAGCGCGAACAAAGGCACCCTTGGCCTTTTTGTTGAAGTGGTTCAGCGCTTTGCCGCTTTTTTCGTCCAGCACCTCAACAAACCAAGAGTCACGATCTGCGGGCACGGGGTTCAGCTCGACGTATGCCTTGGAGCGCATGTCCAAAACCTGTCCCAGCATTCGCGGCCAGACTGCCTCATGGGCGGTTGGCCAAAGCTGCTTTAGGTTGACCCCTGGAAGCTTGGAACCGGCACTGAAGCGATAGTAGGGAATCTGCTCGGTCGCAGGCAGCAGGCCAAAAAGCGCAGACTGGATGAAAACCTGCTCAGCGGCTCTCTTCCTCGCCTCCTCGCTCAGTGACTCGAAGTCGAGGGCATCAAACAATACGCCGGTGTAGCGGGAAATGGCTGGCATGGTTGCTGCCGTCAAAAGTTCCAGGTTCGCATCAATATCTGCGAGATTTCGAGCACCAAGCTTTAGGGCCTTAGCTGCCGCTTGTTTGTCTCCACACAGCTTGACGAGCTTCCCAATTACGAGGTCTCTGGTGTCATCGAGTGCCGCCCAGATGATTGCGGAGCGATCTATAGAAACGCCAACGCCGCCGGGACGCTTGGTCTCCGACGGCGGAAGCAGGATAAGCATTTACTAGCTGACCAGTTGGGCATCCCGAACTACGACGGTAACCACGTCGGACTCCATGGACAAAAAGCCGCCCTCTTCGGTCTTAGCAACGACCTTGCCCGATGCGGAGGAGATGCGAATCTCTCCGGCAACCAGAACCGCAAGCATGGGCTCGTGACCGGCCAGCAGGCCAATCTCACCAACAGCTGTCTTGGCGACAAGCATGTCAGCCTTGCCCGACCAGATTTCTTTCTCGGCCGAGACTACGTTGACGGTGATTTGGTTTGCCACTAACCGAGGTCCTTCTTGATGCGCTCGTAAGCCTTCATGACGTCATCGATACCACCGCAGTTGAAGAAGGCCTGCTCTGGAACGTGGTCCAGCTCGCCATCTGCGATCATGCGGAAGCCTTCGACGGTGTCCTTCAGGGAAACGGTCGAACCCTCGATGCCGGTGAACTTGGTTGCCATGTAGGTGTTCTGGGAAAGGAACTGCTGGATCCTACGTGCACGAGACACGGTGATCTTGTCCTCCTCGGAGAGCTCCTCAACACCCAAGATGGCGATGATCTCCTGAAGTTCCTTGTTCTTCTGCAGGATTGCCTTGACCCTAATCGCGGTGTCGTAGTGATCCTGTCCGATGTAGGCAGGGTTCAAGATTCGCGAGGTCGAAGCAAGCGGGTCCACAGCCGGGTACAGACCCTTGGCAGCAATCTCACGGCTTAGCTCGGTAGTTGCGTCGAGGTGAGCGAATGTGGTTGCAGGTGCCGGGTCGGTGTAGTCATCCGCAGGCACGTAGATCGCCTGCAGCGAGGTAATCGAGTGGCCCCTGGTCGAGGTGATGCGCTCCTGGAGCACACCCATCTCATCCGCAAGGTTCGGCTGGTATCCCACAGCAGATGGCATACGCCCGAGCAGGGTCGAAACCTCAGAGCCTGCCTGGGTGAAACGGAAGATGTTGTCGATGAACAAAAGCACATCCTGGCCCTGCACATCGCGGAAGTACTCCGCCATTGTCAGCGCGGAAAGCGCTACGCGAAGACGGGTTCCAGGTGGCTCATCCATCTGGCCGAAGACCAGTGCGGTCTTCTCGAGAACGCCGGCCTCCTTCATCTCCTCGATGAGGTCATTTCCCTCACGGGTACGCTCACCAACACCTGCGAATACCGAAACACCATCGTGGTTCTCGGCGACGCGGTAGATCATCTCCTGAATCAGAACTGTCTTACCAACACCGGCTCCACCGAAGAGACCGATCTTTCCACCCTGCACATAAGGGGTGAGAAGGTCAATGACCTTGATGCCGGTCTCGAACATCTGAGTCTTGGACTCGAGCTGGTCGAAGGCTGGTGGGGTGCGGTGGATTGGCCAGCGCTCCTTGATCTCAAGCTTGTCACCAGGCTCACCGTTGAGCACATCACCAATGACGTTGAACACCTTGCCCTTGGTGACATCGCCAACTGGCACCGAAATCGGGGCTCCAGAGTCGTGAACAATGCCGCCGCGGACCAGACCATCGGTTGGCTTCAGCGCAATGGCACGAACCAGGTCGTCACCGAGGTGCTGGGCAACCTCAAGAGTCAGGGTGGACTTCTCCTTGCCCAGGACAATCTCTGTGGTCAGGGCGTTGTAGATCTCAGGGATGGAATCGTGCGGGAACTCGATGTCGACCACCGGTCCGGTAACGCGCGCGATGCGACCCGTTGCTGTCTTTGTGCTCTCGGCCATTGTGCTTTCTCTTTCTTAGTCCTCGGATACCGTGGATAGTGCGTCCGCACCACCCACAATCTCCGAAATCTGCTGGGTAATTTCTGCCTGACGGGCCTGGTTGGCCAGTCTGGTGTAGTTCAAAATCAACTTGTCGGCGTTATCGGTCGCACTCTTCATGGCCTTCTGCCTTGCAGCGTGCTCTGCTGCTGCCGACTGCAGCATGGTGTTGTAGACGATGTTCTCGATGTAGACAGGAAGTAGCGAATCCAAAACTGCCTCTGGCTCCGGCTCAAACTCGAACAGTGGGAAAACCTCGTTGTTGTCTTCCTCGTCAGCCTCAACCACCTCAAGAGGCAGCAACCTGGTTGAGTAGGGCTCCTGAACCATCATTGAGACAAACTTGTTGCCGACCAGATAGATCTCGTCGACTCCACCGTCTTCACTTGACTGCTTGAACTGCTCTAGAACAGCTGCCGCAACCTCGCGCGCAGTCTCAAACTGTGGTTGATCGGTGGAACCCTGCCACTGACGAACCGACTGCCTTTGACGGAACTTGAAATAGCCAACCGCCTTGCGACCAACGAGGTAGTAAACGACCTCCTGGCCCTGGTCCATCAAGGTCTTGGTCAGCTGCTCGGCCTCCTTGAGCACGCTCGAAGAGAATGCTCCAGCTAAGCCGCGATCGGAAGTGAAGATGACAACTGCGGAACGTATCGGGTTTTCTGCCTGAGTAGTAAGCGGGTGGTCAATGTCTGCGTGAGAGGAGACAGCCGAGACTGCCCTTGTTACAGCGCGGGCAAACGGGTTTGATGCTGCGACTCGCTGCTGGGCCTTCTGAATTCGAGATGCCGAAATCAGCTCCATTGCACGAGTTATCTTCTTGGTCGTCGTGGCAGATTTAATCCGCTGCCTATAGACCCGAAGTTGCGCTCCCATTTGCTTTTAGTCCTCTGCCTTACTTCTTTTTCTTCGACTTGACGATCTTTTCCTGAGCGACATCTTCCTCGGCTAGCGCCTCAACGTTTGTCTCATCAGGCTTTAGAAGTCCCTCACCGCTTGAAGTCTGGAAGGACTTCTTGAAGCTCTCGATCTGCTTCTCGAGCTCCTTGATGGTGTCGTCCTCAAGGTTGTTGGTCTCGCGGATGGTGGTCAGGACCTTGGACTTGCGACCTAGGTGGTCTAGGAACTCGCGCTCGAACTTGAGGATGTCCGCAACTGGGACATCATCTAGCTTGCCGGTGGTACCGGCCCAGATGGAAACGGTCTGCTCCTCGACTGGGTATGGCGAGTACTGAGGCTGCTTCAGAAGCTCGGTCAGCCTTGCACCACGCTCTAGCTGCTTCCTCGAAGCTGCGTCCAGGTCGGATGCGAACATCGCAAAGGCCTCTAGGGAGCGGTACTGAGCGAGCTCCAGCTTCAAAGTTCCGGAAACCTTCTTGATTCCCTTCACCTGCGCAGCTCCACCAACGCGGGAAACCGAGATACCAACGTCAATAGCTGGTCGCTGGTTGGCGTTGAAGAGGTCGGACTGCAGGAAGATCTGACCGTCGGTGATGGAGATCACGTTGGTTGGAATGAAGGCAGAAACGTCGTTTGCCTTGGTCTCGATGATTGGAAGTCCAGTCATCGAACCAGCACCTAGGCCATCCGAGAGCTTTGCACAGCGCTCGAGAAGTCTGGAGTGCAGGTAGAAGACGTCGCCAGGGTAAGCCTCACGACCTGGAGGGCGACGAAGCAGCAGCGATACCGCACGGTAGGCCTCAGCCTGCTTGGAGAGGTCGTCAAAAATAATTAGCACGTGCTTGCCGCCATACATCCAGTGCTGCCCAATCGAGCTACCGGTGTAGGGGGCTAAATACTTGAAGCCAGCAGGGTCAGAAGCTGGAGAGGCCACGATTGTGGTGTATTCCATTGCTCCGGCCTCTTCGAGGGCTGCCTTCACACCTGCAATGGTGGAACCCTTCTGACCGATTGCGACGTAGATGCAGCGAACCTGCTTGTTGACGTCCCCGCTCTTCCAGTTCTCGCGCTGGTTGATGATGGTGTCGACGGCAATCGCGGTCTTTCCAGTCTGGCGGTCACCGATGATGAGCTGACGCTGACCACGACCAACCGGGATCATGGCGTCAATGGCCTTGATGCCTGTCTGCAGTGGCTCGTGAACACTCTTACGGTCCATAACACCAGGAGCCTGAAGCTCGAGGATGCGTGAACCCTCAGCTTTGATATCGCCGAGGCCATCGATTGGGCGGCCCAGCGGGTCGACAACGCGACCCATAAAACCATCGCCCACGGGAACGGAGAGAACCTCACCTGTGCGGTAGACCTCCATGCCCTCTTCAATGCTGGCAAACTCACCGAGGATTACGACACCGATTTCGCGCTCGTCCAGGTTTAGGGCCAGACCGATGGTGCCATCTGCGAAACGCAGCAGCTCATTGGCCATTGCACTTGGTAGTCCCTCGACGTGGCAGATACCGTCGGCCGCATCGGTGACGTAGCCAACCTCTGCCTTGTCCGACTTACCCGGCTCGTAGGACGAAACGAAGTCCTTCAGGGCATCCCGAATCTCATTCGGGCTGATCTTGAGCTCTGACATTGCTTCCTCTTATTCCTTTACTTATTTCAGCTCAGCTGAGCTGCAATCTTGCGTTTACCAACTTTGTTAGAACGGTGCCATCAATGACCTCACCATTCACGGTGACGTGAACGCCACCAATAACCTCTTCGTCTACCTCGACGTTTAGCTGCAGCTCGCGGCCAAAGGCCTTAGCGAGTGCCTTACCCAGGCGCTCAAGCTGCTCAGCGGAGAGCTGCTTTGCAACAGTTATGTGGGCAACCGACTCACCGGCGAACTCCGCCAGCCAAAGCCCGTACTGCTCCATGACCTCAGCAAACCTCTTGTAGCTGCGTGAAGACACGGCCTGCCTAGCTAGCACCAATGCCGCCTCTGAGACCTTTTTACCCAAGAGCTTTCCGACCAAGTCAGCTTTACCCTCTTGCGAAGCTCTGGTTGATGAGAGCGCTAGCTCCAACTCGGCATCGTGTGAGCTGAGCTGCCCGATTTCAAAAAGCTCTGTTTGAAGAGCGTCAAGGTCCTTGCTCTGTGAGGCAACTGCGCGCACGCCAGCCTGCTCTAGCGCGGCAGCTATGTCCCGAGTTGCGCTCCAGCGCATCCCGGCTGCTGCCTTAGCCAGATTCTTGGCGGCATCCATCGCCCCGGCGAATACTGCATCGACAACCTTCTCCTTACTTGCCGCCTCGGCGGAAGGATCCGAAAGCATTGAGCGCAGCTGAGCGCTCTGCTGAATGGCATTGGAGATGGTGAAAAGCTCGCCAGCGAGCTTCAGGTCGATGCCGCTTAGCTTGTCCAGTTTCTCCTGGAGTGCTAGGCGTGACTGCCGGGTCGATGAGGCCATTTACTTGCTCGCCTTCTTACCCTCGAGCTCGCTGATGAAGTCGTCGACGACCTTGTTTGCAACCTTGTCGTCTTTGAGCTTCTCACCAACGATTCGTGAAGCCAGCTCGATTGCCAGTGCTCCGATCTCACCCTGCAGAGCCCGGGCAGCAGAATCACGTTCTGCAGACAGGGAGTTCTTGGTGCTCTCGGTAAGCCTCTCGGCATCCTGAGCGGCCTGCTCCTTGAGCTCTGCAAGAATCTGAGCACCCTCGCTTCTAGCATCCTCGCGGATACTGGAAGCCTCGCTGCGAAGCTTCTCCTGCTCAGCCATTACAAGAGCCGTGCGGTGCTCGGCAGCCTTCTGGGCTTCCTCGGCCTCCGCTAGGCGACCCTCAATTGCCTTGGCACGCTCGTCGAGCATGCTCTTGAACCCTGGCAGGACTTTGAGCCAGAAGAAGGTGAGCAGAATCACGAAAATTACGGATGACCAGATGATGTCGTAGTCGGCCGGAATCAGCGGATTAGGTTGTTCACCACCCTCCGGCGCCGTCGCTGCAAGAATCTTGGTAATCATGCTTAGGCGAAGATGAATGGGGTTGCTAGACCAATCAGTGCAAGCGCCTCGGTAAAGGCGATACCTAGCCACATTGTCACCTGGAGGCGACCAGCTAGCTCAGGCTGACGGGCGATGGACTCGATGGTCTTAGAGACCACCAGACCTACACCAATTCCTGGACCGATTGCAGCGAGGCCGTAGCCCACGACTGCGATGTTGCCGGATAGTTCGGCGATGTTTACTGCGTCCACTTTATTTCCTTCCGTGGTTATTTAGTGTTCGTCTGCCAATGCCAACTGGATGTAGACAGTGGTCAGAAGTGTGAATACGTATGCCTGCAATACAGACACCAAAATTTCAAAGAGGGTAAAGGCGAAACCAAACAGCAGGGTTCCTGCTCCAAAGAACTGGAAGATTCCTTCAGCCTGGAAAAAGAAGAAGTGGGTTGCGGAGAAACACAGCACCAGAAGAAGGTGACCGGCAACCATGTTCATCAATAGACGCAGGGCCAAGGTGACAGGCCTCAGGATGAACGTCGAAAGAAACTCAATGGGAGTTACGAGTGTGTAGAAGTAAACGGGAACTCCAGAGGGGAACAGAGCATTTTTGAAAAAGCCCATGCCATGGCGTTTGACTCCCGCATAGATAAACGTGACATACGCCGCTGCCGCCAGGACAAGCGGGATACCAATTACGGAGGTTCCGGCGATGTTCGCAAACGGAATGATGCCTGTGATGTTCATGCCAAGCACCATGAAGAAGATTGTCGTCAGAAGCGGCAGGAAGCGATCGCCGTCCTTTTCACCAAGCTGATCGTGGGCAATGGACTTTCGAACAAAGTTCAGCGCCATCTCTCCAAGAAGCTGGAAGCGACCTGGTACGACCTGGCCAGCCTTGACCGACTGATTGAACTTACGAGCCCACAGCCAGAACAGGACGATCAGCAAAACCATGACGATAAGACGAATCATCATGATTCGGTTTATCGCAAAAGGGGTGCCCTCAAAGAGGAAGACCTCGGGGTAGAACTCGTAAATGGTTGGCGGGCTGAACTGGCCGTCTTCGGCCGCCAACTTCAGAGCAGTGAACAGGATAGTTCTCCCCTGTTAGGGCGACCTAGGCCGCACTTTACATGGTTTGGATTTCTCCAAGAGTTTACAAGACCAACAAGGCCCAAACTGGCCCAATTCCGAAAAAGGCAGACTAATTTTCCACGGCCGGCAGTTTTGAGCTCAAGACCAGATATGAATCGATGGAAAGCCCTCCCAAAACCGATGCCACTATCGCAAAAAAGAACATGGGGCCTGAGATGAACTCAGCTCCCTGCAGGCTGCCCAGCAGCACTGCAAACAGCAAGATCTTTAGCAGCCAGCCACCCAAGACCAACCCATAGAAGCCATTTAGCGGCAGCTTGCTGCCAAAGCGAATGCTGAGAATCGTAAGCACCCCAAAGCTTGCCGAAACTGCTGCCGCAATTAGCGAAGAGTAGACACC
>ERZ1089246.16-NODE-16-length-24756-cov-7.885632_pt1 | contig 24756 bp, 29 predicted proteins | sample MGYA00383552_ERZ1089246 | MGnify/ENA primary metagenome ERZ1089246 (study PRJEB34543, sample SAMEA5968663) | marine metagenome | biome: water | collected 2014-06-21 | depth 0 m | study: Ocean Sampling Day (OSD) data from North Adriatic Sea
GATACGCATGTCATTGCAGACGCCGTTGAATTTTCCGATCTTGAATTTTTAATCGAACACACGCCAAAACATGTCCTACTGACTGGTGGAAGCGCACTCGCCATGCCAGTTCCAGGCAGGTTGGGCATTGCCTCGCAAAACACAAGCCCAGATCCAAAACCAGGTCCTCGTGCGATTGTGTTCAGTGGCAGTTGCTCTCAAATGACCCAACGCCAAGTGGCGCATTATGTGACAAGCCACCCGAGCTATCAGATTACGCCCGAAACACTGGACGCCGATGCAATTGCTGCATGCATCGACTGGCTTCAATCCCTAGACAGCACTGAAACACCGCTCATCTATGCCACAGCATCCCCTGAATCCGTCAAAGCCTCACAGGCAAGCCTCGGCGTTTCTGAAGCAGGTGCATTGGTGGAACATGCGATGGCAAGCATTGCTCAAGCAGCCTATCAACAGGGCATGAGACGCTTTGTGGTGGCTGGAGGTGAGACCTCTGGTGCCGTCACTCAAGCACTCGGGATCACTGAAGTCATGATTGGTGAGGAGATTTGTCCCGGAGTCCCGTGGGTCTATGGGGGTTTACAGAACGATGTCATTGCACTGGCCTTGAAGAGCGGTAACTTCGGAACACCGACATTCTTCAGCGATGCACTGGCACTACTGGAGTCTGAGTAATGGATTTACGTGAGCAACTGTGTGACTTCGGCTTGAGCCTCTATCAACGGGGATTGACGCATGGAAGCACGGGGAATTTATCCGCTCGCCTCCCAGACGGTAATCTGATCGTGACGCCAACTGGAAGCTCACTGGGGCGTCTGACCCCCGAGTCGTTAAGTATCCTAAGCCCTGATGGTCAGTTGATTTCAGGTCCTAAACCGACCAAAGAAGTACCGTTGCATCAGGCATTTTATGCGACACGTGGTGGTCGGGCAGGTGCTGTCGTTCATCTACACAGTTGTTATTCGACGGCCTTATCACTGTTCCCTTGCGACGACTCCAGTAACTGGCTTCCAGCACTGACACCCTACGGAATCATGCAATTGGGCAAGGTCCGATTGTTGCCTTACTTCATTCCAGGTAGCACCGAAATCGGTGATGCCATTACAGGACTCGCAGGCAAGCATGCAGCCGTGATGCTGGCGCATCATGGTCCGGTGATTTCGGCAAAAACATTAGAAGCTGCGGTCTATGCATCAGAGGAATTCGAGGCAACCGCAAAGCTTGCCTACCTCACCCGATCGCTCGAGCCTAACGCGCTATCGAGTGAGCAGGTACAGACGCTCGTCAAACAATACAACGTGGAGTGGGACTAATGCCGACATTTTCTGCCAATCTCGGGTTTCTATGGACGCAGCATGCACTCGCCGACGGGATTCGTGCCGCACACCGTCATGGATTTCATGCGGTTGAATGCCATTTCCCCTACGACGAGCCAATCACCGATGTCTGCCAAGCACTTGAAGACACTGGACTCCCGATGCTTGGACTCAACACCATCCGAGGACCACTCAATGCTGGATTAGCGGCTTTACCGGATCAAATCGCAGAAGCACGCGCAGCCATTGATCAGGCATTTCATTATGGCCAACAAATCGGCGCCCTGAATGTCCACGTCATGGCTGGAAAAATCGACGGGGAATTGGCTCAAAAGACTTATCTGGATAATCTTCGATACGCCTCAGATTGCGCCTCAAAACATGCAATGACCGTTTTAATTGAGCCGCTTAACCCCTTTGATATGCCAGGTTATTTTTTGAGAGACACGGGGCATGCATGCGAGCTGCTTGAGACCCTTAACCGAAGCAACGTGAAACTCATGTTTGATTGCTATCACGTTGGGCGAACCGAAGGAGCTGTCATCGAGCGATTCCAACAGTGCCTACCAGTGATTGGCCACGTTCAATTTGCCTCGGTCCCTGATCGAGGCCCACCCGGTGACGGTGTTGTTGACTACCACGAGGTATTTCAGGCCATTGACGCCAGTGGTTGGTCTCTGCCTTTAGGTGCTGAATACAAGGTCGCTGGAGCCACAGAATCAACTCTTGGGTGGCTGACTGAGTTTTAGACGTCAGGCTTCAGATCCGACGTTCGATTCAGCTGGTATAAAGGAGCAAACTGCCAACGACTCCAAATGAGAACGAGAGCGGCAATTCCAGCACCCAGAACGCCTGTGGTCACAGGTCCAAACATGGCCGCAAACGAACCACCACGGAAATCGCCTGCTTCGTTACTCGTCTGGATAAACAGCATATTCACAGCCGATACGCGGCCTCTGAGATGTTCAGGAGTGGCCCGATGCACCATCGCACTTCGGATATTCATACTGACCATGTCCGACGCACCGTAAAAGAACAAGGCAATCAACGACAACCAGTAAACATTCGAGACCGCAAACCCCAAAATGGATCCCACGAAGAGGCAAAGAGCAATGAAGAGTTTCTTGCCAGCGCCTTGCATTGGCGGCCTAGATGCCAAAATCACACCGACCAGAATACTCCCGAGGGCAGGCATTGAGCGGAGAACTCCCAAAGATTCAGCGCCGACGTTCAACACATCAATCGCATAGATTGGCAGGAGAACAAGGACCGAACCAAAGCCGACCATCAGCATGTCGACCGTTAAGCCACCTAAAATAATCGGCTGATTTTTGACGAACCGCATTCCATCAAAAAATGACCGTAACGTTCGGCTCGTGGTGTGAGTGACGCGAAAGGTTGGAATCAGGGCATAACCGAGGAGCGCAAACAAAATGATCCCTGCGATCACAAAATAGACCGACCGATCGAACCAGGCAATGAGAAAGCCACCTAATGCCGGGCCAAGAATCATGGCGGTATTCCACACGGTTGTCGACATCGCTACCGCGCGATCCAACACACCTTCGTGGACAATATTCGGCACAATGGCTTGCAAGGCCGGGCCGTGAAAGGCTCGCCCAGTCCCATGCAAACACACTAGCGCATAAACCGCCCACAAGGTGGGTGTCGGGTCGATCATCAGCATTGCAATTCCAAAAATCGCAATGGCCTCGATCAACGCACAGCCCCGGACCACCCAAATTCGTGGGACGTAATCGACAACGATTCCAGACACAAAGAAAAAGGCATAGACAGGAATGATCTGAGCTAGCCCAACAAAGGCGATGCTCCAAGCATCTCCAGTCAGTTGATACAGATGCCATCCGAGTGCCATCACTAGCATGGTGTTGGCCATTCCGATCGACGATCGACTCACGAGATACCCAAAGAAGGGACGGTCAAACAGCTTGATGTCAGCAGTCATTTCAAACGCCTTGCGAAAATTCCAGCTCGTACCGCTGGGGTCGGGTCAGTGACCGCTTCAAATCTCTCATCAAGGATCAGGAACTGAGATCCAAGTGCGGAAGCAAGCTCATGTTGCTTGAGTAAAAAGTTGGGGTTACTGGGCTTGCCGTATCGCTCGTTACCCAGTCCGAAGGTTTCGTATAAGAGATGACCCTCTGGAGCCACGAGCTGAATGAGCGCCGGCAAATGAGGCCGATACAAATAGTTGGACACCAGCACAACATCGAACTGCTGCCCACAGAGAGGCCATTGAGAGCCTTCCAGATCGAGATTCTCAAATGCAATCGAGGTGTCTGAATACATCGCAGCCACTTCGGGATTAATATCAACAGCAGTGACTTGAAAACCCAAATCAGCGAACAGGAACGCATGGCGTCCAGAGCCCGCGGCAATATCGATGACAGACCCCGGCGTCAAGGTATGGGCGTGTTGGCTGATCCAGGCTGATGGATTCATAGCAACCACCAAACCAGACAAGCTCCAACGACAAACCCTTCAATCCAGCAAGCACACATCACGAGCAACGGATGCTCGCTCATGTACTGTTTGACAAACTCACTCAACATCCAAAGATCCCGCCAGATGGTGCGGTATTATCGCACCACCCTCACAGAGTCCAAAGGGGGATTAGCGAGCTGCAGTCGGCCGCTTTGTTGGCTTACGTGTCGGCGGTGCAAACCCATCGCGCTTTGCTTGCGCTTGCTTCGGCTTCGCACCGGAACGTGCAGGCTTCGCATAGGTTCCACCGGATTTCGCATGACGCGATTGACCTTGCTTCTTTGCAGATGCCGGACGATCACTGCTCCAATCACGACGCTCAGAACGCTCGCCTTCTTGCTTGGGACGAGATTGCCGCGAATCTGTCCGCTCACCGGATGCTTTGGGACGTTCTTTGGTCCACTCTCGACGCTCAGAACGCTCGCCATCACGTGCAGGACGACCTTCACGGGTCTCAGGACGACCAGCGCCCTGCTGTTCCGAACGACCACGACCGCGGGACTCTGCACCATTACGACGAGTCGACGATGATCCGTTGGCACGCTCACCGCGAGGTCCGGGGTGATTTCGGCTCGATGAACGCCCGTGCTTCCGCGGTTGTGGTTTGCTCTTTGGCTTTTTCACTGGAAAAGGGACTTGCGGTTCAAAACCATCAGCCACTTCAAACTCAACGTCGACTTTCAGTAAATGCTGGATATCGCGCATCAACCGATGCTCGGTCGCGCACACAAATGAAATCGCTTCACCCTTCTCACCTGCACGACCGGTGCGGCCAATGCGATGCACATAGTCTTCCGCGACCATGGGTAATTCGAAGTTAATCACATAGGGCAGCTTTTCGATGTCGAGGCCACGAGCCGCAACATCGGTCGCCACCATAATCCGTGCAGCGCCACGTTTAAATTTCTGAAGCGCTTTTGTGCGCTGTGCTTGGCTTTTATTGCCATGCATCGCAACCGACGGCAACCCGCTTTCGGTCAACGCCCGAGCCAATTTATCGGCGCCAAACTTCGTTTTGGTAAACACGAGCACTTGATGCATGTTGTTTAACCCGATCAACTGCGTGAGTAAATCCCGCTTATTGTGCTGATCGACATGCACAAATGTTTGCGCTACCGATGCTGCCACTGTGTTGTCTTTCGCAACCGCAATCTCTACAGGGTTGGAGAGATACTTGGATGACAAGGTTTTGATGCCTTTATTGTAGGTCGCTGAGAACAATAACGTTTGATGGCTTGAGTGACATTTCGAAATAATGAATTCGATGTCGCTGACAAATCCCATGTCTAACATGCGATCAGCTTCATCCAAAATCAGGGTTTGCACATTCGAGAGATCAATCGACCCTTGGTTTAAGTGATCAATCAAGCGGCCTGGCGTCGCAATCACCAAGTCTAATCCGCCACGAAGCGCCTTCATTTGCCCCCCGTAACTCACACCACCGAAAATGCTGGTGTGTTTCAGCCCAAGGCCTTTTCCGTATTTCCGGACACTGTCGGCAACCTGAGCCGCCAGTTCACGGGTTGGTGCCAATACCAACGCACGCGGTGCATGTGCGCTCTTTCCTGCATACAGCCGTTGCAGAACAGGTAGAGCAAAAGCGGCTGTTTTCCCGGTGCCTGTTTGGGCTCCGGCGAGTACATCACGGCCTTCTAAAATTGCTGGAATGGCATTTGCCTGGACAGGCGTTGCGGCGTCATAGCCCGCATTAGAGACGAGTTCAGGCAAAAGCCCTAAGTCTTGAAAGCGCATCTGGTATCCAAATTGTCTGACGTCTTTGCGTCGTGGGCGGGTCCCGTCCTACGATCCATCGAAGGGATCACTCAACGCGAACCCGCGATGCGCTGAGAGGCCGGCACACTACAGAGACTTGTTGTGCGTTGCAAGAACTATCGACAACTAAGCGGCTTGCGCTCTTGACTGATAAGGCATTTCTTTCACAGGCAAGTGAACGATCGCTGATAACAGACCGGTACCCACACCGACCCACCAAACGATCTCGTATGAGCCAAATCGATCATAGAAATCGCCACCAAGCCAGACACCCACAAAACTGCCGATTTGATGCGACAGAAACACGAGGCCATAGAGAGTCCCCATGTATTTTAATCCATAAATATACGCGACCAGCCCGGAGGTCAGCGGGACTGTTGCGAGCCACAAGGATCCCATGACCGCAGAAAACACTAACACCGTGGTTGGGGTCATTGGCATCAGAATGAACCAAGCCGATAGCACCGTTCGCCCCAGATAAATCCACGCCAACAGCAGTCGCTTGGAATACCGACCACCGAGCGCTCCGGCTGTCACTGTCCCGATGATATTAAAGATACCAATCACGGCAATCGAAACGGCACCCAAATCAGCCGTATCACGCACTCCCATTTTGGCTAATATTCCGTTCGGATCGATGGTTGCGCATGCCTCTGTGACGAATGCTGGAAAATGCGCAGTGACAAACGCTAACTGGAATCCGCAACTGAAAAAACCGATAAATATCAGTGCGTAACTTGGATCTCTTATGGCCATATTGAGGATTTTGCTCAGCGATTGCTCGAGTCCTTGAGCGCTCACTTTCGGCGGCGCTTTCATGAAAGGCAGTGCCAATAACGCCAGCAAAATGACACCGGCATACATCAAAAACACGGTTTGCCAAGTCGTGGCGTTGAGCAGATATTGCGTCAATGGTGGACCGACAATCTGACCCGCGCTGCCGGCAGCTGTTGTAATACCAAGCGCCAGTGATCGTGTCTCATCGGAAGCCGCACGACCGACGACACCGAGAATCACTCCAAATCCGGTGCCCGCGATTCCAACGCCAACCAAAATTTCCAATAACTGGTGACTCGTTGCGGTCGAAGCCATCGAACTCAGAGCTAAACCAAAGGCATACACCAAAACGCCCACAACAACCGCTTTGCGGTCACCCAGTTTTTCGGCAAAGGCGCCGAAAAGCGGAGTCGCGATCCCCCACGCGAGATTCTGAATCGCGATCGCTAGGGAAAATTCCGTCCGAAACCAACCCAAATCATTAGCGATTGGTATCTGAAATACACCAAAACTCGCGCGAATCGCAAAGCTGATCAGCAGTACCAAGGAGGCCGCGATCAAAATGGGCGTAAACACGTGTCGCGATGACATCATCTCAGCCCCTTTCATGACCGCAATTGCTTTACTAGCGCCAACATGCTTTCGAATCCCGCATCCTCAGCGCCTCGCACCCACTCAAATAACAGCATCTCACTCGATAAAATGATGACGCCATTTGATTGCATCCGTGCGATGGCGATCTGTTGATCGAAGCGCTTAGCCGATGATGAAAGATCACTCACCACAAAGACCTGCTTTCCAGAGGCGACAAGATCGAGCACTGTCTGCAGAACACACACGTGGGTTTCCATCCCGAACACAATGACTTGATCAGCCGGTGCGATGACCTGCACGGAATGCTCATCAAGCGCTGAAAACGCGGCTTTCTGTACACATCGGGCTTCTGAAGGAATGGTCAACAGTGTCGCGCCAATTTTGTCCGAGCAATGCTCGGTCACGACAATCTCGGCACCTTGGTTTTGCAACCATTGCAAGACCAAAGAGGCTCGCTTGGCGATCACTTCACCGTCCTCGACCGCCGGAACGAGCCGAGTCTGTATATCAATCGCAAGGACAGACGCCCGATGCCGATCCAGTTTTATCACATGCACTCCATCAATCATGCGCTAGAGCATGACATAGATTGACCCACAAGAAATCTCGCTTTGTGGTTTAATCGCCGAAATGATTCGTTGGTCCTTATGCTTCACATCTTTTTCAATACCTTACCGTTCTTTGCATTGATCGCTCTCGGTTACGTGGCAGCGAAACGTTCCATCTTTTCCCAGGAAGCGACCGCGCATTTGACGAAATTCGTCTTTTACTTTGCGTTATCGGCCATGCTCTTTAAGTTTTCATCAAACTTAGCGTTAAGCGACATTCTGGAATGGGACTTCATGGCGGCCTACCTGATTGGATCGCTCAGTTTATATGTCCTCACGGCAATGGTTGCTCGCTTCAGAGGCCAGTCGTTTGAATCAGCAGTGATCGAGGCGCAATGTTCAGTCATCGGTAATATGGGCTGGATGGGTCTCGCTATGTTGCCAATTTTGCTCGGTGAACAGGCCATCAGCTATGTCATCATGGTGTTGATCATCGATCTGATGATTTTTGGACCGTTAATCGTGATCCTTTTGGTAGCGCATCGCGAGGGTCAACTCAATCTCAAACTGCTGCAAACGATCGGTTTGGGACTCATCAAAAACCCACTGGTGTTATCGATCTCAACCGGTCTTCTGTGGGCGGCCTTTGAAATCCCGGTCCCTGATCTTTTAAATCGATTTATGACGATCTTGGGCGGCGCATCGACCCCGGGAGCCTTGTTTGCAATCGGGGCCTCAATGGCCTTTGCCGCGCGGGGACAGATCAGTATTCCGCTTTATCTCTCCATCAATAAACTGATCGTGCACCCAATCTTGGTCGGTGTGACGGCGCTCTTTGTCTTTGCGATCGATCCATTTGCCAGTGCTGTCATGATGGCGTGCGCAGCAATGCCGATTGCGGGCAATGTGTATATGGTCGCCACGCATTACGGAGTTCCTAGTCAACGGATCTCGATCGCGATTTTGATTTCAACGACGGCCAGTATCGCGACGATTTCAGCAATTATCGGACTCGTCACCCAACTGTATTCCTAACGAGGAGGATCGACTCGATCGGTTGATGACTGGTTCAAACGATACCAGCCAGCAATGGAATACCGTGTGCGTTTTGCTTTCAATACCTCATGAGGAAAGGCTTCGCTCATGAAACAAACCAGCGTCCCAAAAGCTGGCGTCACCCGAATCCCCACAGTATCTGTGGCTGACTCGTAAATCACCAATTCGCCGCCATCATCGGGCTGCCAACCGGGATTCAGATAAAGCACGGTCGAGACCACTCGGTTGGCCTCCCCTTGAAATGCATCCAGATGCCGTTTGTAGTATTGGCCGGGAAGATAGCGCGCATAATGCGACTCATAAGAAAACAAACCAAGAAAACAGCGCTGATTCAAGGAGGCTCGCAACATCTCTGTGTATTGAAGCCAGTGCTGGCAGGGTTCTGTTGTCCCATCGATCCAGCACACCGAGTCAGTCCGGTTAAATCGGTTCAGTTGATAGTCGCGCGCGCGTCCGATTCCCGCCTGATGGAACCAGTCATCGCTTAATTGACTGACTTCGCTCCACAATGACTCCGCTAACGTGCCTGTGATGGCATTCGGTTGGATACTGTATCCCTGACGCTGCAAATCTCGGGCAATTTGATCGACGATCGGTTCCGAGGAAACCTGATCGATGAGTGGTCTAACGCTCATCAGCAATACTCACTGATGGTCTTGTTGCCAGATAGACGCCTCCACTGGCAACAGCAAATCCGAGGAGATCGATGGTGGTTAATCCTTCATTCAGCAACAGCCATCCAATCAAGGCTGCGACCGGGGGGACGAGAAAGAATAACGCCGACGTTTGGCTGGCTGAATGATGATTGATCAAATACATCAGGATCGAGAACGCACCAAAACTCACCGCAATCACTAGCCACCCCATGGCAAGGCCAAAACTCAGCGTCAAATTGATCGCTGGCGACTCAAGAAACCACATGACGGTTCCGTGAAAGACAGCCGCCGCAGCCGCTTGCACTGCGTTATTCGTGGCTAACGGCAGCGTTTGCGAGTACTTCCGTTGCCAAATGGTTCCGGTGGTAATCGCAGCCAGCGCGACGACATTAGCCACCAAGCCATCGATCGCAAACTCAGAGCAAACATCCAGCCCCAGAACGAGCGCAGCGCCGGCAAAACCCAGACTTAAGCCCAGCCAGTTTTTTAATGAGACTTGTTCACCGAGCAACAAGCCAGCGAAGATTGCAGTCAAAATCGGTTGCGTACACACAATCAAGGCGGATACGCCTGCTGGAATACCCACACTGAAGGAGTACCAGCAGCCACCCAAGTACAGACCATGAAATAATAAACCAGTCATGATGGAATGCTTGAGATCGCGCATTTTCAGTGTTGAAAATTCCGCCAACCACCAAGCAACGATGACAAAACCAATGGCGACCAACGAAAACCGAAAAGCCAATGCCGCAAAGGGTGTTGCGTCTTGGGTCGCAACCGAACCCGTGGCAAAGGCTGATGCCCAAAGCACGACAAAGGTGAGCGGAAAAACAAACGATAGCAGCATAGAATCCCTTAGAGCACGACACAGTCACTGGTTTCAGAAATCACACAGTCGTCTTGTGATCGGGCGCCGACTCAGTCATCAACGAGCGCATCGCAAAGAGGCCAAACAATGGACCAGGGATAAGAAGCCAAACAACTGAGACACCGAGATGATCCATCCATTGGGTCAACAACACAATAGATCCGATCGAAATCAAAAATCCCAGACTGTTTTGAATCGATAGCGCACTTGCCACCATCTCTGGATCGCAAGCCTTCGACGAAATCGCTGAAAATTGAGCTGAATCCGCGATCACAAAAAACCCCCAGATCATGAGCGCGGTGATCGCGAGTGCTGGTGTGATACTGATCCACGGATAGAGCACGCACAATGAACCTGAAATCATCAATGACACAAAGGCCACGCGGGCACTTCCCCAGCGCTGACTCATCAAACCGCCCCAGATCGCCCCCAACAAACCCACACCAATCACAAGAAAAGACCATGCGGAAGTTTCAGTCGCGGATGCATCAGGCATGACTGCGTTCACTAACCAAGGAACGAGCGTCCAAAATGCATACAACTCCCACATATGACCGAAATAACCAAAGGCCGATGCTCGAAACCGAGACCGCTGAAAGCTCGAAAAAACAGCACCCCACCGAATTGGTCCGCTTTGGCGAATTCCATGTGGGCCCTCACCGATCCATCGAACCAACACGCCCCCAAAGAGCGCGAGTATCGATACGGCAATGAGGGTCAATCGCCAATCTGGAGACGACGCCAGCGTATTCAGAAGATGTGGCGACGCGGTTCCGATGGTCAACATACCAACCACTAAGCCGAGTCCGACACCAGGAAGCTTCGGCGACCAACTCACGATCAGCTTCATCCCAACGGGATAGATGCCAGCCAGACAGACACCGACAATCAACCGATAGACCATTCCGTCAGTCAAACCCGAGGCCTGGTAAGCAAAGAGAAGGTTAGCAATACTCCCGGCGATCGATGCCCACAAAAAAATCGTGGATGCTCGAAAACGATCGGCCAAGTTGGTCATCGCAAGACCCAAGGTTCCAGCAATAAAGCCGGCTTGTACCGCGCCTGTCAGCCAACCCATCGCAGAAGGTTCCACTCCCCAGTCATCAAGCAAGGCCGCTGACACACCATTGACACTAAACCACAGCGAACAGCCTAAAAACTGAGCAAACGCGATTCCAAAAACCTGAGGCACTTGACCCTCCCTCCTTGTATCACATCAATCGTGCCACACTCTCTTTCACACGCCGAAGAGGAATTGACGATTCAATGGAGGCAACACCCTCAATTTTGGTTAACTTTCGTGTAAGAAATCGCTCGAATTCATGCAAATCAGACACAGCAACTCGCAAGAGATAATCAAACCCTCCAGTCATCAGCCAACAATCCACCACTTCAGGATAACGGCTCACTGCCTGCTCAAAACTCAATAACCGATCATCAATCTGTTTATCGAGTCTGACCGAGACAAAGATGCTGAAACCAAAACCCAGCTTCTCTTCATCGATCAAAGCTGTATAACCGCGAATAAAACCCTCAGCTTCAAGCTTCTTCACGCGCCTCGCACAGGGCGTTGGCGATAACCCCACCTCTTCGGCCAACTCCAGTTGTGATAATCGCCCGTTCCGCTGAAGTGCTTTGAGAATTTTCGAATCAATCCCATCAATCATGAATAAATCACTCCAAAACTGCTATTCATTAGCCATTATCACTAATCTGAAGGAAATCGCACAATTCATTCGCCGAAAACCACTCATTCAACAGTTTTATACTTCAGTGAGAACGCAAGGAGACCTGCAATGAGCTCACTGACTCCCGAAAGCATTCGGCCATCCGTTGACGACGAGACTTGCCAAGAGTGGATCGATGCCCTGCGATCAATGGTTCGAGAGGAGGGTAAACAAGCGACCAAAGCGCTCTTAGACGCACTCGACCAAGAGGCACGTGTGCTCGGCGTTGGCCAAACCAAAGCCCCCTTCTCCGCCTATCAGAACACCATCTCGCTTGAAGACCAGCCGTCATATCCTGGTCATCTGGAACTTGAGCAACGCATCACCTCAATGATTCGATGGAATGCCCTTGCAATGGTTGTTCGAGCCAATCAAGCCTATGGAGAACTCGGCGGCCACATCGCCTCTTATGCCTCTTGTGCCGAAATCTTTGAAGTCGGATTCAATCACTTTTTTCGAGCACGTACCGACAGCTTTGATGGGGATTTGGTGTATTTTCAACCTCACTCAGCGCCTGGCGTCTATGCACGCGCCTATTTGGAAGATCGTTTGTCAGAACGCGACCTTGCCAACTATCGGCAAGAGGTTCCAGGGCAAGGATTATGCTCATACCCCCACCCCTGGTTGATGAAAGATTTTTGGCAGGTGCCAACCGGCTCAATGGGGATCGGGCCAATCTCTGCAATCTATCAAGCGCGTTTCATGCGCTATCTTGAACATCGGCAGTTGAGAGAGACAGGCGAGCGACATGTGTGGGGTGTCTTTGGTGATGGTGAGATGGATGAACCTGAGTCCTTGGCCGCGTTAACGCTTGCGGCTCGTGAAAACCTCGACAACCTCACATTTATTGTTAACTGCAATCTACAACGCCTGGATGGACCAGTTCGAGGTAACGGGCAGATTATTCAAGAACTTGAATCTCTGTTTATCGGTGCCGGCTGGAACGTCATCAAAGTGCTCTGGGGGTCCGAATGGGACACTCTATTTGCACTCGATCATGAGCATGTGCTGCTTCAACGATTTTCGGAAACGCCCGATGGCGAATACCAAAACTTGGGCTCCAAGGACGGCGACTATAATCGACATAAGTTCTTCGAGAAGGACCCGAAAACGGCCGCATTGGTCAAACACATGACTGACGCTGAAATCAATGCTTTAAAACGAGGTGGACACGACTTCAAAAAACTCTACGCAGCCTTCGCACAGGCCAAACATCACCGTGGTCAACCCACCGTGATTTTGGCGAAAACCAAAAAAGGTTATGGAATGGGCGGTGCTGGTGAGTCAAAAATGACAGCACATCAGGCGAAGAAGCTCGATATTGCGAGTCTTCTGGCGTTTCGGGATCGATTCAGCTTACCGCTCTCTGATGCGCAAGTGGAACGATTGGAGTTCGTAAAACCAGCACCTGACTCACCCGAACTTCGCTATCTCAAAGCTCGCAGAGCAGATCTTGGCGGTTATCTACCGCGACGATTCAGTTCAACTTCGAATACACTTCCCAAGCGTCCACAGAAAGAAATCTACGCCAAGTCTGCACTTCGCGCCGACGGTAAAGTCATGTCCACCACCATGGCGCTGGTTCGCATTCTTGGGGGTTTATTCAGAGATCGTGAATTCGGAAAACACCTGGTTCCCATTGTTGCTGATGAAGCACGGACATTCGGCATGCAGACCTTATTTCACCAGATCGGCATCTACTCACCGCACGGCCAAACCTACGAGCCAGAAGACGCAGGCTCTTTAGTCTCTTATACAGAGGCACTCGATGGACAACTCTTGGAAGAAGGCATTTCGGAAGCTGGCGCCATCAGTTCCTGGACGGCCGCTGCAACGTCGTATTCAGTCCACAACATTGAGCTCCTCCCCATCTATATCTACTACTCGATGTTTGGTTTCCAGCGAATCGGAGATCTGATCTGGGCGGCTGCTGACCAGCGATCCCGAGGGTTTCTATTCGGTGCTACTGCCGGACGAACCACTCTGTCAGGAGAAGGTTTACAACATCAAGATGGATCGAGCCACCTCATTGCTGGAACCGTCCCCAACTGTCGTGCCTATGATCCCTGTTTCGCCTACGAGCTCGCGATCATCATCGACTATGGGATCCAACGAATGGTTGACGAGAAAGTCGACGAGTTTTTCTACATCACAGTGATGAACGAAAACTACGCACACCCATCGCTGCCGGCCGAGAAACACGACGACATCATTCGCGGGCTCTACCCTCTGAAAACCCTCGGTCATCAGTCAGCGCCAGTGATTCGATTACTCGGCTCTGGAACGATTCTCCAACAAGTGATTGAGGCCGCCGATCTCCTCACGACGAATTTCAATGTGTGCTGTCATCTCTTCTCTGTGACTTCATATAGTGAACTCGCCCGCGATGCGCAGTCGTGCGAACGCGACAAACGACTTTTTGCAACAGACTCGACTCCTCATGTCACTCACCATTTAGCTGGCACCGATCCAGTCATCTGCGCCACCGATTATGTCCGCGCAGTACCGGCACAAATCGCGCCTTATATTCATGCCCCATTCTATATTCTTGGTACGGATGGCTTTGGTCGCTCTGCCCATCGGGCCGCACTGCGAGAGTTTTTTGAAGTGGACGCAAAACATATCGCTTTTAGTGCAATCAGCGCATTAATTGATTCTGGCGCTCTGAGCGAATCGAATCGCGCTGAGGCCTATGATCGATTCGGCCTTCAAGTCGCGAATCATCGACAGGCACCTTGGACCTGCTAAGCCAGCAACCCAAGGCAAACCATCTCGTGTCTTCAGTGGAATTTTGATTGACTTAAATTCACGGAATTGATTCACTGAATTCTGAATTCAGAATTCAGTGAGCCCGAAGTGCAGATTCAAAGAACCGATTTAATCGACCAGGTATACACCGCACTGCGATCACGAATCCTCCAGGGCTTATTGAGTCCCGAGAAACCCTTGCGACAAGAGGAGCTTGCTGAGCAACTCGGGGTCAGTCGTCAACCGATTAGTCACGCTTTGCTGCTCCTTGAGCGAGAAGGCTTGGTCTCCGATTATGGTCGGAAAGGCAAAATGGTCGCCCCAGTGGATGCGCGACAACTGCGAAATCTGTATCAAGTTCGAGGTGCACTCGATGGGCTGGCTGCGTATCTCTGCGCAGAACAGAGCTCAGAGCGACGAGAAGATCTCTTCGCCAGCCTCATTGAACAAGGTGAAATAGCCGTTCAATCAGGCTCAGTCAAAGCGTTAGCAGACGCTGATATTGCCTTTCATCGAACATTATATGAGCAGTCGGGAAACCCTGAGATCTTGCGCATCGCCAACCAATCATGGACGCACATGGAACGGTCGATGCACCAAGTATTGGCAGTCCACACGATTCGACCGGGGATCTGGAATGAGCATCGTGCGATCAGCAAAGCCATCATTGAACAAAACCCAACACTGGCTCGAGATCTGGCATCCGAGCACGCCGTTTCTGCCGGTCAAATGACCTACGAGCGCTTGACCGCTTCCCACCAACAATAACAACCGAAGGAGTCACCAATGAAACTGACCCAAGAACAACTCGAACAATTTGATCGCGAAGGCTACCTCTTTTTACCGAATTTATTTTCGACAGAAGAGGCTGCGTTTTTGAAGGGCGAAGCAGAAGCAATCTATCAACAAGATCGCCAAGAAGTCTGGCGCGAAAAAAGTGGTGTGGCTCGAACCGCGTTCGCCGCGCATCAATACAACGAGGGGTTTCGTCGACTCGGATCTCACCCACGACTGATTGAACCGGTTGAACAACTCCTCGATGGCCAAGTCTACATGCACCAATATAAAGTGAATGCGAAGGCGCCCTTCGACGGTGCGGTTTGGCAGTGGCATCAGGACTACGGCACCTGGAAACGGGATGATGAAATGCCAGAACCTCGGGCCATGAATATCAGTGTTTTTCTTGACGACGTGACCGCCGCGAATGGGCCTTTATTGTTCATTCCAGGAAGCCACAAACATGGCGTGGTGAAAGCCGGCCACGACCTGGAGACCACCAGTTACCCGCTTTGGACACTGGATCGTGAAACCGTGACTGAACTTGCTGACCAAGGTGGCTGTGTTGCGCCAACCGGTGTTGCTGGTAGCGTGCTTTTATTCTCGTCTCTATTGGTGCACGCAAGTCCGCCAAACATTTCACCCTTGGGGCGTACCATCGTGTATCTCTCATTGTGCGAGGTCAGCAATCACATTCGCGCGTTTAATCGTGAAGAATGGATCGCTCATCGCGACTTCACTCCCATCCAAGCGCTTGAGGACGATTGCCTTCAAGAGTTACTGTCACAACCGGCTTAAGGACATTTCATGTATCTCTACGACGAACTCGTCAAACGCGCTGATCGCCCAGTCCAAGTTGGACTGATTGGAGCTGGAAAATTCGGCTCCATGTTTTTAAGCCAAGTTCCAACGACCCTCGGTCTTGAAGTCAAAGCCATTGCCGATCTTGACCCTGATCGCGCCAGACAATCCTGTCGCACGGTTGGTTGGTCAGATGCACAACTGAAGGCAACTGAGTTCTTCGACAGTACACAAACCATGATTGATGCCGGCGGCATCGATGTTTTGGTCGAAGCCACCGGAAATCCAATCGCTGGCATCGCGCACGCGAAGATGGCCATTGCAGCAAAGATTCATATCGTGATGGTCAATGTCGAGGCTGATGTGTTGGCCGGTGGCATCCTTGCAAAAGAAGCGCGTGAGGCGGGAATTGTCTATTCAATGGCCTATGGCGACCAACCGGCACTCACCATTGAATTGGTGGAGTGGGCGCGTGCCAGCGGATTCCATGTCGTGGCTGCCGGCAAAGGCACCAAATACTTGCCGGAATATCATTACTCGACACCCGATACCATCTGGGATCACTATGGCCTCACGCCAGAACAAGCTGCCCAAGCGGGCATGAATAGCCAGATGTTCAATAGCTTTCTCGACGGCACCAAGTCGGCTCTTGAGATGGCCGCGATATCAAATGGCACAGGACTCAAAGCGCCAGACGACGGATTGGCGTTTCCGCCTGCCGGAATGGATGATCTCGCGCACATCCTCCGTCCCCGTTCTGTCGGTGGGCAACTCGAGGATAGTGGAATGGTTGAGGTTGTCACCTCCGTTGAACGCGATGGTCGCCCCGTCTACAAGGATCTTCGATGGGGCGTGTACGTGGTGATCGAAGCCCCGAACGATTATGCATCCGCATGCTTCAAACAATACGGCATGAACACCGACTCGACCGGTCGCTATTCAGCCATGTATAAACCCTTTCACTTGATCGGACTCGAGCTCAATATGTCGATCTTGTCTGCCGCTTTGTTAAACCAGCCCACGGGTTCGACCTTAGACTTCCACAGTGATGTGGTGGCAACCGCGAAGCGCGACTTGAATGCCGGAGAAATGCTCGATGGTGAAGGCGGCTTTACTGTTTATGGGAAATTGATGCCCGCTAGCAAATCGTTGGCCGTTGGCGGTTTACCCATTGGGCTTGCACATCGAGTCAAGTTGAACAACAAGATCAAGCGTGACCAGCCGATTACTTGGGCCGATGTCGAGATTGACCAAGGGACCGAGGCGGTCATCACACGCCAAGCGATGGAGGCTTTGTACCGCTAGTTCGGGATCCAAAGGCTCAACAGTGGTGCATGCTGTTGGGCTCCATACACATCGGTTTCGCCAAACGCACCCGAGGATCGTGCGCGCTTAATGGTGATCTTGATGGCGAGTGCGGGTTCGAACTCAACGACCGACAGGACATCGGCCAACTCAATCGCATAGAGTTCCGCGAAGGATTCTGCTGACAATTGTTTGGATGCAACCACCTGTTGATAATCGTCTTGATTGGCAAATAAGACGTCAAAGGTCAGCTCAAACGGACCCGCATTTTTTGATCGAATGACAGTCGCGAGATCCGATAACATCATGACCTAATCCCCAATTGCTGCATCCTGCGTGGAAATGGAGTCAGGGGGTCATCCACCGTCAGCAAGTGATACACACTGAACTCATAAACTAATCCATGCGAACTATCCGAGGGCGAATAGGGAAACGCGAGATTTCCAGCCGTTGATTGCCGACCGGGATAGCCGATATGCAACAGGGTCGATCGAGCAAACGAGCAAACCGTATCAGCCAACGCCTGAGTCTTTGCGACCACTTCGATGACCAGCCCAATCTCATGCGGCTGTGCCTGTCGCATCGGCTCTAACTCTCCCATCACACCATCACGGCCATAACAGCGAAACAAGAGTTTCACCTCGGCGGTTTCTATCTCCCCAAAATTCTGAAACACCTGATCCTTGACGGATTCCAAGACTGTATCCAACTGTGCAATCAAATCCGGCGATCGAATCCCTGCCAATGAGATCGTTCGGTAACCAACAGGCTTCGCACCTTCTAATTTGATGGTGTATTGATCGCTTTTCACGAATTGCGTGCCAGTGACCCGGACTCGTCGATCATCCATCTGCTCAAATTGACATCCTGTCAAATCAAGCACACCACCAGGTCCGGGCAATAACCGAGGATCAGACTTTTCATACAGAGTGTGGGCGGCCACTGAAGTCACCGTGCATCGACGGTCAGGATTTAAAGCCTCGAGAACAAATCCGCTGGCGTCTAGGGTTCCCAACATACAATCTGACCCACTCCCTGGAATCGCTGCAATCGCTGCGCATTCCAAGATCTTTCCCATATGCAGCGCCAAGGCCTCAGAAAAGCCCTGCATCACAGGGACTGCGGCAAACACAGCTGGATCATAACAACGGCCGGCAACAACGATTTGTGCGCCTTCTTTGAGGGCTGCGATCACAGGCTCGACGCCCATTTGCGCGACGATATGTGTTGACTCGGAAATGTCCGCGACTGTCAGTGACGGAACTGGACCCAAGGGGCTAATCCGATGCTGATGCAACGCAGTGATCAGATCGTTTGCCATTTGATCAGACTCAATATGTGCCACCCTCGCCGTCTGATTGAGCTCGACCAACACGTCATTCACAATCTCAAGACACCAAGAGAGATGTGGAGCTGCACCGGCTCCACCAGCGGTTCCAATTAACACAGGAATCTCGGCGTCAAGTCCGGCTTCAATGATTAAAGCCAAATCACGCTTCACCGCTTCTCGATTGGTGAAAGACTGTCCAGAACCGAGGTAATAGGGGCCGGGGTCAGTTGAGCCAGCATCGACTGCGATGGCTTTAGGAAGCCGAGCCATTCCCGCTCGAAACGACGATTCAGGAAATCCGTAGCCCAAAATGGCGGTCGGCGAGAGGATCGAAATATGCTGTTTCAAGGTCAGGCCTCATCTGCTGTTTCGCCTGACCATGGTGCAAGCATTAGTCATTCAGTTTACAGGTAGATATCCCGATCATGGAATAAAGACCACAACGCTCAAAAAGGCCTGTGGCGAGCGGGACTAAACCGATCAAACCCCAAGATCCAATCGCACCAACCATGACCAGACCCAACAGAAACGATCCGCCGAGAATCCGCGCCCATTTATCAACACCACCCACATTTGCTTTCATGCATTCACTCCTTCAGAAAAGTCCATCAGATCATAGTATTCATCACAAATCCTTGAGAAAGATCAATCACGGCTTACGCATTGTTCGAACGCATCCGCCATGCCTTCGATGATTTGTGGATACAACGCCACGCCGCGAACTCCTGAAGCCCCCAGTGGATCAAAGATTCCAATGTCAACATCTAAACCTTCAATTAAGGACTCAAGAATTGCGGATGAAAACTGGGGCTCACGAAATGCACAGCGGACATTGTGTTGTTGGATATAGACTCTGAGCTCTTGAACAACCTTTGCACTGGCGGCCATCTCTGGGTTCAGCGTGAGAACACCCGGCGCTTTCAGATCAAAGCGTTTTTCGAAGTACTGATAGGCATCATGAAACACCACGTACGGCTTCTCTCGATAGGGTGTAAGACGCGCCTTCAAGCGTTTGATTTGCAGTGTCATTTGCTTGCGAAATTGCTGAAAATTTGTCTGATAAAGATCCGCACCGGCAGGGTCAAGGGTTGCGAAAATCTCCGCCAGGTGCGCGGCCATGACAATGCCATTCTCAGGATCAAGCCAAAGATGCAAATCATCTTGAGTCTCGTGATCGTGATGCGCGTGATCATGCGTGTGTCCATTGGATGATTCCGGATTCAAAACGCCGACTTCTCTGCTTTCAAATAAGCGAAGCCCCGGAGCGCTCGACAATTCGACCACCTGAAGATTTGGCAGGCTGGCGACGGGTTTCTTTAAAAAGGATTCCAAACCAAAATCCACCAGGATTAGTGCATCAGCCGCCTGCAACTGTCGCGCATGGGATGGCTTCAAAGCAAAATGATGCGGAGAGGATGACCCTTCCAGCAATAAAGATGCTGACCCACGATCACCCACCACCGACTGAACAATTGAATGAATCGGTGGTATCGACGAGACAATGGAAAGCCCATCTGCTCTGGATAGGAGAGAAACACCGGATAGTAAAACCAATCCGACCCAAGAGAGTTGTCGACGCACAGAACCACCTGACAATGAAAACGTTATGATATAACATTACGTCAATGATTGAAAAGTGGACCTCGAGACGATGTCGGACACAGCCCTCATCCGACTAACCAACGCCGGATACCAAGCTCCAGATCGCTGGTTAGTTGAAGCAGTCTCATTATCGGTGGATCCAGGCGAGATTGTGACGCTGATTGGGCCCAATGGATCCGGTAAATCCACCACCGCAAAGCTCGCACTCGGCATCTTAAAACCCACGGCCGGCAAGTCCTATCGAAGAAAAGGATTAAAGGTCGCCTACGTCCCGCAAAAACTGGCGATTGATTGGACCTTACCGCTCGATGTCGAGCATTTCATGCGACTCACTGGTCAGCCATCGATCAACGCACAGACTCACGCGATTCAAGCAACAGGCATTCAACATTTAATGCATAAGGAGCTCAGACTGTTATCTGGCGGTGAGTTTCAACGAGTCTTAATTGCACGTGCCATCGCCCGAGAACCCGATCTTCTGGTCCTTGACGAACCCGTTCAGGGTGTGGATTTCTCAGGAGAAAACGAGCTTTATCAGTTAATCGGATCAATCAGAGATGATCTTCAATGTGGCATTTTGATGATTTCCCATGATTTGCACGTAGTGATGGCGAAAACCGATCAAGTCATTTGTCTCAACGGACATGTCTGTTGCTCAGGCGCGCCAGTCAATGTTGCTCAGACCGAAGAATTTCAAACACTGTTTGGTCTGCGGGGTCACTCCGATCTGGCGCTATATCAGCACCATCATGACCACCACCACGCGCCAGACGGATCGATCGATCATGAGCACCACGAGGGTTGCCAGCATGATTGATGATTTCTTTGTTCGAGCAATTCTCGCCGGTGCTGGGCTCGCTCTGATTGCCGGACCTCTGGGTTGTTTCGTAATCTGGAAACGTCTCGCTTATTTTGGCGACACGCTCTCGCACGGAGCACTGTTAGGAATTGCGCTTGGACTCTTATTTGAGCTGAACCTCGAACTTTCAGTCTTCCTGATCTGTACCTTAGTGGCCACGACCTTGATGATCCTGCAACGACGGTCGAGTATTTCCTCAGATGCATTGCTCGGGATTCTCGCGCACGCGTCGCTCGCCATCGGACTTGTGGTGTTATCGCTGATGACCTGGATTCGCGTTGATCTCATGGGTCTTCTGTTCGGTGATATCTTGGCTGTATCGAAATCAGATCTGTGGATGATCGGAGCCACCATTCTCGTCACCGGAGCGGTCTTAGCCATAATCTGGCGCTCTTTATTTGCGGCAACCGTCAGCCGCGAGTTAGCGGAAGCAGAAGGCATCAGAGCGCAGACAGTTGAAATGATGTTTCTGTTGTTAATTGCCGCTGTGATCGCGATCGCGATCAAAATTGTTGGAGTGCTTCTGATCACTTCGTTGTTGATTATTCCAGCAGCCGCTGCACGCAGAATCTCAATCACCCCAGGACAAATGATGATCGCCTCTTCCGTCGTCGGTGTCGTGTCAGTCATTCTGGGTTTGCTCGGGTCACTCAACCTTGACACCCCATCCGGTCCCAGCATCGTCGTCGCGGCGGTGTTTTGCTTTCTTCTCTCAATCTCGCCACTTGGTGATTCCATGCGAACATCACTTCGGAGTCGGCATTAATGGCAGACTTGAAACTCACCAAGAATCAAACGCTCGTCCTCAGTGTTTTAGAAGAAAGCTCTATTCCTCTGAGTGCCTATACGATTCTCGAACGACTCGGTGAGCATGGGCTTCGAGCACCGCCGCAAGTCTATCGTGCACTCGATAAATTATTAGACCTCGGTCTAGCCCACAAATTGGCAAGCATGAACAGTTTTCTCGCCTGTCAGCATACCCAATGCGGATCCCATCAAGTCACGAGTTTTGCCATTTGCGATGGATGCGAACAAGTCTCTGAGATCATCAATACCGAATTCGAGCGACAGCTCAATTCACTCGCCAATGACGTCGGACTACAACCCACTCGATCGACGATTGAGATTCACGGTCTCTGCGATCAATGCGCGCGCACGAATCCCGTCACCTAATCACCCGATAAGGACTTGTCCTTCGGTAATGCGGTAAAGGGGATGGGGCTCCCTAGGACTACAAATCGCAAGAGCCCGTAGGGAACCCCGAGAACCACAAAGAACACGAGAATATCCAGATCATCACCAAGACCTGCGTAAACAATCAGTAATCCCGCTAAAGTCAGCCCAAACAAAACCGTCAAAAACGAATCCACAATAACCAAGGCTCGTCTCATCTTAATGTTCCCAGTGATTTCACTATAAAGGTGATGTCGTTTTCAATCAGATTCAAGGCTAATCGTAAACCATTAGGAATGATCATGATGCGGTGGAGTCCCATTAATGAGTCGAACAATCCGCAAGGTAATTTTTGGTGCAATCGGTAAGGCCAAAAAGGCAGCAATTGACGCCACTGGCCAGGCAAACACAAAAGCTCGGCCCCAATTGACGAAAAATGCGTCGTTGAAGCCGAGATTCATCCAGGTGACAAAACCGGTCATGATCATTGCCATGATAAACGCCATGACAATAGGACCGACAAATTGAGGAGATACTTTCATACAGTCACTTCTTTAGACGATGCAACGCAGTGTACCGCGATCAGGCACAAAAGCATTGATGCCAATCAAGCGCCCAGATATTCGGGTCACCCACCGAGGGTACACAGTCGATGTTATCCAAAGACCTTGTGGATGATTGTGTGAATAAACGCAGATTTTGCACTCACTGTCACCATTCTGAGCCGTGCGCAACATTTACTCACTGAGCGCTTCGTCTACTGCTTGATTTGCGTGAATGACGGTCGTGTCGATGATTGGAACGCGACAGTCGTCTTCTGAAATCAGTAGCCCAATCTCCGTACATCCCAAGATGACAGCTTGTGCGCCTCGCTCAACCAAATCAGCAATCACCTCCTGATAAGATTCCCGCGAGTGTGAATTGATCAGCCCACAACACAGCTCATCATAGATAATGCGATGAACCACTGCTTGTTGCGCAGATGACGGAGTGAGAACGTCGAGATCGAACCGATCCCTCAATCGTTGGCGATAAAATGGACGCTGCATCGTGAATTCTGTGCCCAATAGCCCAAGCCGAGTCACACCAAGTGTTTGCGCAGCTAAGCCTGCCGCATCAGCGATATGCAACACAGGCATCGAGACAGAAGCACTCACCTGATCGTAAACTTCATGCATCGTGTTGGTACAAATCACAATGAAATCGGCACCCCCTGCCTCGAGTTGACGCGCGGCCTGGATCAATAACCCAGCTGCAGCCTCCCAGTCATTGATGCGCTGAAAGTGTTCAATCTCCGCGAAATCCACACTCACCAGAACGATTTTTGCCGAATGAAATCCCCCTAACCGCTTATTGATCTCTCGGTTGATCAAGGAATAGTAGGTTTGGGTGCTTTCCCAGCTCATCCCGCCGAGAAGACCAATGGTTTTCATCAGGAAAACCAGCCGCCGATCTCGGAGACATATAACACTAACAAGACAAAAGCGATTCCTTTCCAGATCCAAAGGTTTTGACGGAGCTCTTCGGCTTCTTTTTCCAACGCCTTCAATTCATCGCTCATCCACTTCTCCCAGTCTTACGTCAAATTTTTCATATCCAAGGATGATACAAGATTCCGAGCTGAGATCGATCTCATGACGCAACCTTCTCCACAGGGATCTTGTCGAGACGCAAGCGGGCATCTCGGACAGGTCAGCGATCATCCGGTGGAAGACCGGATAAAGAACGGTATGATAGTGTGAAGATCAAACACCATGACGATGAAACCGATGAAAAACCTTCTCAAATCGATCACGATCCTCAGCATCTCCACGCTGATCTCTGTCGCTCAGGCAGCACCACCAACCACCTTTCGCTGTGTCGACGTCATCACGAAACGGGCGTTTCAGTTTGAAATTCCGGCCGATGGCAAAGGTGATTTAACGTTCTTGGCCGGCTTCCCAGTGAAATCCAGAGGTCAGCTACCGATGACCCACTACTTTTCCGAAACGACCTTTCGATTTGGAAGTGAAGTGGAAGGCGGTATGTTCCGAAACGGGATTTTTTATTACCACCGCCATGACACCGGGACCGGAACCAAGATTGTCAGTGGCACCTGCCGGGTGATCTAACTAGAGAATCCGGCACCAACCCTTCGCACCAAGAGCTTGGTTAAATCCACGAATCTCTCGGTAATGGCACTGATCGGATTCATAATCAATAATGGCGTAAGCACAAAACAAGAGCGTTGCGCCGATACACGTGAGTGCGACAACAGTTTGAGTGTGGTGCTTGATCCAATTCATCCGTCAGTGTCTCCATGTCTACAAATAGAGATCGACAAGTCCAACGAAATCTTCAC
>ERZ1089246.19-NODE-19-length-20425-cov-7.838684_pt1 | contig 20425 bp, 31 predicted proteins | sample MGYA00383552_ERZ1089246 | MGnify/ENA primary metagenome ERZ1089246 (study PRJEB34543, sample SAMEA5968663) | marine metagenome | biome: water | collected 2014-06-21 | depth 0 m | study: Ocean Sampling Day (OSD) data from North Adriatic Sea
TCACAGGAGCTAAGCCTCTCGGTTGCAGATCCGTTTGCAGTCGAAGAGAACTAACAACATAAGAAAAAGTATTTGACCGCCCTAAGCGGCTACGAGTATGCTTGGCGAGGTTCATGCGAGAGCGTGTATCGGGCCGAAATCCTCTAGTCGCTGAGGGTGGGTCAAAGAAAATAACTTCGGTTTTCAGTTTTGTGCTGTGCCGAGGAACGAATAAGGAGTACTAGTGCCAACAATTCAGCAGTTGGTTCGCAAGGGTCGTAGCCCAAAGGTCTCAAAGACCAAGAGCCCGGCCCTGAAGGCTAACCCGCAGCAGCGTGGCGTATGCACCCGTGTGTACACCACCACCCCAAAGAAGCCGAACTCGGCTCTTCGTAAGGTTGCGCGTGTGAAGCTATCGAACGGCGTTGAGGTAACCGCCTACATCCCAGGCGAGGGTCACAACCTGCAGGAGCACTCGATGGTGCTTGTGCGCGGTGGTCGTGTAAAGGACCTGCCAGGTGTGCGTTACAAGATTGTTCGCGGTGCGCTAGACACCCAGGCTGTGAAAGACCGTCAGCAGGCTCGTAGCCGCTACGGTGCAAAGAAGGGTAAGTAATGCCACGTAAGGGCCCAGTAGCCAAGCGTCCAGTAGCCGTTGACCCTGTCTACGGTTCCCCAGTTGTCTCACAGCTGGTCAACAAGATTTTGCTAGATGGCAAGAAGTCTCTTGCCGAGAAGACCGTCTATGGCGCCCTAGAGGGCACCAACCGCAAGACCGGTGACGACCCAGTAGTTCTTCTAAAGAAGGCCCTGGACAACGTCCGCCCAACCGTTGAGGTTAAGTCTCGCCGTGTTGGTGGTTCCACCTACCAGGTTCCAGTAGAGGTCAAGACCCACCGTGCCAACACCTTGGCAATGCGTTGGTTGGTCCAGTACGCACGTCTACGTCGCGAGAAGACCATGACCGAGCGCCTAATGAACGAGATCTTGGATGCCTCCAATGGTCTTGGTGCAGCTGTGAAGCGTCGCGAAGACACTCACAAGATGGCCGAGTCCAACAAGGCATTTGCTCACTACCGCTGGTAATCCAGCAACATCCGCGAGGTTTTGATTATCAAAGCCAAGCGGATGAACTTTTTCACCAACTAGTCACTTTCGGAGGACACCGTGGCACAAGACGTGCTCACCGACCTGAATAAGGTTCGCAACATCGGCATCATGGCGCACATTGACGCCGGTAAGACAACCACTACCGAGCGAATCCTTTTCTACACCGGTATTACCCACAAGATTGGTGAGGTGCACGATGGTGCGGCCACCATGGACTGGATGGAGCAGGAGCAGGAGCGCGGTATCACCATTACCTCCGCTGCCACCACATGCTTCTGGAAAGACAACCAGATCAACATCATTGACACCCCTGGACACGTGGACTTCACCGTTGAGGTTGAGCGTTCACTACGTGTTCTTGACGGTGCAGTTGCTGTCTTCGACGGCAAAGAGGGTGTAGAGCCTCAGTCTGAGACCGTATGGCGTCAGGCTGACAAGTACAACGTCCCAAGAATTTGCTTCGTCAACAAGATGGACAAGCTAGGTGCCGACTTCTACTTCACCGTGAAGACCATCAAGGACCGCCTGGGCGCGAAGCCACTAGTTATTCAGCTGCCAATTGGTGCCGAGAATGACTTCCAGGGCGTCATCGACCTAGTCGAGATGCGCGCACTAACCTGGCGCGGAGACGTCGAGATGGGCGCTAAGTACGAGATCGAAGAGATCCCTGCTGACCTAAAGGCCAAGGCCGACGAGTACCGCGCTCAGCTTGTTGAGGCAGTTGCCGAGACCAGTGACGAGCTTATGGAGAAGTACTTTGGTGGCGAGGAGCTATCGGTAGCCGAGATCAAGGCAGCCATCCGCAAGATCACCATCAACTCCGAGATGTACCCAGTTTTGTGCGGTAGCGCATTCAAGAACAAGGGTGTTCAGCCGATGCTGGATGCAGTAATTGATTACCTGCCAAACCCACTCGATGTTCCTCCAGTTGAGGGTGGAAACCCTCGCGATGAGGAAGATCGTCTAATTCGTAACCCTGACCCCAACGAGCCCTTCTCCGCGCTTGCGTTCAAGGTTGTCACCCACCCATTCTTTGGCCGCCTCACCTACATCCGTGTCTACTCGGGCAAGGTCGACGGCGGCTCGGGAGTTATCAACTCCACCAAGGGAAGAAAAGAGCGCATCGGAAAGCTCTTCCAGATGCACTCCAACAAGGAAAACCCGGTTGACTCGGTAACCGCTGGCCACATCTACGCAGCCATCGGCCTGAAGGACACCACCACCGGTGACACCCTCTGCGATCCAGACAACCAGATTGTTTTGGAGTCCATGACCTTCCCTGAGCCTGTTATCTCGGTCGCGATTGAGCCAAAGACCAAGAGCGACCAGGAGAAGTTGTCGCTTGCAATCCAGAAGCTTGCCGAAGAGGACCCAACCTTTAGGGTCAACAACGATGAGGAGACCGGCCAGACCGTTATCTCCGGTATGGGTGAGCTTCACCTCGACATCCTTGTTGACCGCATGAAGCGTGAGTTCAAGGTCGAGGCAAACGTTGGTAAGCCTCAGGTTGCCTACCGCGAGACCATTCGCCGCCCTGTTGAGCGTCACGACTACACCCACAAGAAGCAGACCGGTGGTTCTGGACAGTTTGCAAAGATTCAGATCAAGCTTGAGCCACTAGAGGTCGAGGGTGACAAGACTTACGAGTTCGTTGACTCGATCACCGGTGGAAGGGTCCCAAGGGAGTACATTCCTTCGGTTGATGCCGGTATTCGCGACGCGATGACCTCTGGAATTCTCGCTGGCTACCCAGTAGTAGGTGTCAAGGCAACACTTGCCGACGGTGCCTACCACGACGTGGACTCCAGCGAAATGGCATTCAAGATTGCAGGCTCGATGGCTTTCAAGGAGGCCGCGAGACTCGCTAACCCAGTTCTGCTCGAGCCGATTATGGCGGTCGAGGTGCGCACCCCTGAGGAATACATGGGTGATGTCATCGGTGACCTGAATTCTCGTCGTGGGCAGATTCAGTCGATGGAGGATGCTTCGGGCGTAAAAGTTGTTGCAGCCCTAGTGCCACTGTCGGAAATGTTCGGTTACGTAGGTGACCTCCGCTCCAAGACCTCAGGTCGAGCCGTCTACTCAATGACGTTCGAGACCTATGCAGAGGTGCCAAAGGCGGTAGCCGACGAGATCGTGCAAAAGGCCAAGGGCGAGTAGGACAACTTACTCGTAAGTGGCTAAGATAGAAAGACTGTAAACCCCAAATCAGAGTCGGCCTCCCGGTCGATGATTTACTACGGATCCATCAGGAGGACCCATAATGGCTAAGGCGAAATTCGAGCGCACAAAGCCGCACGTCAACATCGGAACCATTGGTCACGTCGACCACGGTAAGACCACTCTGACTGCGGCAATTACTAAGGTGCTGCACGACAAGTTCCCAACACTCAACGACAGCTACGCATTCGATGCAATCGACAACTCCCCAGAGGAGAAGCAGCGTGGTATCACAATCAACATCTCCCACGTGGAGTACCAGACCGACAAGCGCCACTACGCACACGTAGACGCTCCAGGTCACGCTGACTACATCAAGAACATGATCACCGGTGCCGCACAGATGGACGGCGCAATCCTCGTGGTTGCTGCTACCGACGGCCCGATGCCTCAGACCAAGGAGCACGTGCTTCTTGCTCGCCAGGTTGGTGTTCCTTACATCGTTGTTGCCCTGAACAAGGCTGACATGGTCGATGACGAGGAAATCCTTGAGCTGGTTGAGGTCGAGGTTCGTGACCTGCTGAACCAGTACGAGTTCCCAGGTGACACAGCTCCTGTAGTCCGCGTATCAGGTTTGAAGGCCCTTGAGGGCGACGCAACCTGGGGCGAGGCTGTTGCCAAGCTCATGGAGGCTTGCGACGAGAACATTCCAGAGCCAGTGCGCGACACTGACAAGCCATTCCTTATGCCAGTTGAGGACGTCTTCACGATCACCGGTCGTGGAACCGTTATCACTGGAAAGGTTGAGCGTGGTCAGGTCAACGTGAACGACGAGGTCGAGATCGTTGGTATCCGCGACAAGCAGAAGACCACCGTTACCGGTATCGAGATGTTCCGCAAGCTGCTGGACTACGCAGAGGCCGGCGAGAACGTAGGTCTACTCCTTCGTGGTACCAAGCGCGAGGACGTCGAGCGTGGACAGGTTGTCTGCAAGCCAGGCAGCATTACCCCTCACACCAACTTTGACGCCAACGTCTACATCCTTTCCAAGGATGAGGGTGGCCGTCACAACCCGTTCTACACGAACTACCGCCCACAGTTCTATTTCCGTACCACTGACGTAACAGGCGTTATCAGCCTGCCATCGGGTACCGAGATGGTTATGCCTGGCGACACCACCGAGATGAGCGTTGAGCTGATTCAGCCAATCGCCATGGAGGAAGGTCTTCGCTTCGCGATCCGTGAGGGTGGCCGCACCGTAGGTGCCGGTACCGTCACCAAGATCAACAAGTAAGTTCGTAAGTAACTAGCTAAAACCCCCTGGGAAACCAGGGGGTTTTGCTTTGCCAAGAGCCTTTATTTTTCTTATAAAAAACTTGCATTAGCCCGCTGCACTGTGGCAGTATTGTCAGGTTCCAAAGCGCGAGGTAACTCGCCCACTGCAGGAGACGTGCACAGATTCTGGGCCGGCCGCAGATAGAGCAAAAAACTAAAGCCGAAATCTAATTTGGTTGTCTCGCGTGGTCTTTCCATGCGACACGCCCGAGTCAAGGTTACGGCGAGAGCCCTAGAAATAGGGCGTTGACAGCAAAACAGTGCATCAGCATCACGGTGGTCAATAAGATTTGCGATTTTGCAAATTGAGTTGGCCCCTAAAACACGTGACTGGGAACAGTCACAAGACGGAAGCGAGTCAAAATGGCGGCTAACAAGATCCGCATTCGACTGAAGTCGTATGACCACGAGGTCATCGACGTCTCGGCGAGCAAAATCGTCGACACAGTCACACGCGCCGGTGCGAAGGTGGTCGGACCTGTCCCACTACCCACCGAGAAGAACGTGGTAACGGTTATCCGTTCCCCGCACAAGTACAAGGACAGCCGTGAGCACTTTGAGATGCGTACCCACAAGCGTCTCATTGACATCGTCGACCCAACCCCAAAGGCCGTCGATTCGCTGATGCGCTTGGACCTTCCAGCAGACGTCAACATCGAGATCAAGCTTTAGAGGATTAGAAGATGGCTGTAGAGACAAGAACAGTTACTGGACTGCTGGGCACCAAGCTCGGAATGACCCAGGCTTGGGACGAGAACAACAAGCTCGTGCCAATCACCGTGGTCGAAGCTGGTGAAAACGTAATTACCCAAATCAAGACTTTAGAGACCGATGGCTACACCGCCATTCAGGTCGCCTATGGCGCAATCGATCCTCGTAAGACCGATAAGCCATCCGCCGGACACTTTGAGAAGGCCGGCTCAACCCCACGCCGCTACCGCGCAGAGATTCGCACCGCTAACGCTTCTGACTTTTCCGTCGGTCAGGCAATCGGTGTAGACGTCTTCACCCCGGGCAGCAAGGTTGACGTTGTTGGAACCAGCAAGGGTAAGGGTTTTGCCGGTGTTATGAAGCGTCACGGCTTCGCCGGTATCCACTCCTCCCACGGTGCTCACAAGAACCACCGCAAGCCAGGTTCCATCGGTGCCGGTACCACCCCTAGCCGCGTTCTCAAGGGAAAGAGAATGGCTGGCCGCATGGGAACCGACCGCGTCACCACACTAAATCTCACCCTCCACTCGGTAGACCTAGAAAAGGGTCTGCTGCTAATCAAGGGTGCCGTGCCAGGACCTAAGGGTCAGCTGGTATTCGTTCGCAACGCGGTGAAGGAGAGCTAATGCCTACCGTCGACCTAATTGATGTCAAGGGAAAGAAGTCAGGCAGCGTAGATCTGCCCGAGGCCCTTTTTGACACAACCACAAACGTTCCACTGATTCACCAGGTGGTAGTTGCGCAGCTTGCTGCCAACCGCCAGGGAACCCAGTCCACGCTTCGCCGTGGTGAGGTTTCCGGTTCTGGTAAGAAGCCTTTCAAGCAGAAGGGAACCGGCCGTGCTCGTCAGGGTTCGGTTCGTATGCCTCAGCACCGCGGTGGTGGCATTGTTCACGGTCCTAAGCCTCGCAGCTACGACCAGCGCACCCCCAAGAAGATGATTGTTGCCGCCCTTCGCGGAGCTCTCTCTGACCGCGCTCGTAACGGCAGGATCCACGTTATCGACCAGTTCGGTATCAAGGACACCCCTTCGACCAAGGCAGCCGGTGCATTCCTAAGTTCAATCTCGAGTGCAAAGAACGTGCTTGTTGTTCTGCACCGCGATGACGAGGTCAGCTACCTGAGCCTGCGTAACCTCCCAGAGGTTCACGTTCTGCCGGTTGACCAGCTAAACGCTTACGACGTTCTCCACGCGGAGGACATCGTGTTCACCTCAGCTGCACTCGCAAGCTACGTAGAGTCAGCAGTTGCTACCGAGGAGGCAAGCGCATGAGCAACCTAAACAAGGACCCACGCGACGTGATTGTAAAGCCAATCATCTCTGAGAAGAGCTACGCACTCATCGACGAGGGTAAGTACACCTTCGAGGTTGACCCTCGCAGCAACAAGACTGAGATTAAGCAGGCTGTTGAGCAGATCTTCAACGTGAAGGTCGACACCATCAACACCCTCAACCGCCAAGGCAAGACCCGCCGCACCAGATTTGGCATGGGTAAGCGCAAGGACACCAAGCGTGCGATTGTGACCCTCAAGTCCGGTTCCATCGACATCTTTACCTACATCGGCTAAGGGGATACGACAATGGGAATTCGCAAGTACAAGCCAACGACTCCAGGTCGTCGCGGCTCTTCGGTCTCGGACTTTTCCGAGATCACCCGCTCGACCCCTGAGAAGTCGCTTCTCAAGCCACTGCCTAAGACCGGTGGCCGCAACTCCTCTGGCCGCATCACCACCCGCCACATCGGTGGTGGCCACAAGAGGCAGTACCGCGTCATTGACTTCCGTCGCCACGACAAGGACGGCGTGCCGGCAAAGGTCGCTCACATCGAGTACGACCCGAACCGCACCGCACGCATCGCGCTCCTTCACTACATCGACGGCACCAAGCGCTACATCATCGCTCCAAACAAGCTCAAGCAGGGAGATGCCATTGAGCAGGGTCCAAAGGCTGACATCAAGCCTGGTAACAACCTGCCACTGCGCAACATCCCCGTGGGTACCGTTATCCACGCAATCGAGCTAAAGCCAGGCGGTGGCGCAAAGCTAGGCCGCAGTGCCGGAGCCGCTATTCGTCTGGTAGCCAAGGAAGGTAGCTGGGCTCAGCTCAGACTGCCATCGGGCGAGATCCGCAACGTTGATGCAAATTGCCGCGCCACCATTGGTGAGGTCGGCAATGCAGAGCAGTCCAACATCAACTGGGGTAAGGCTGGCCGTAAGCGCTGGAAGGGTGTTCGCCCAACCGTGCGTGGTGTTGCCATGAACCCGGTTGACCACCCACACGGTGGTGGTGAGGGTAAGACCTCCGGTGGTCGTAACCCTGTTACCCCATGGGGCCAGAAGGAAGGCCGCACGCGTAAGCCGAACCTTCCATCAGACAAGCAAATCGTTCGTCGTCGTTACGTCGGCAAGAAGTAGGAGGGCTAGATGCCAAGAAGTCTAAAGAAGGGCCCCTTCGTCGACGAGCACCTAATGAAAAAGGTGCGCGTACAGAACGAGGCCAACAGCAAGAACGTGATCAAGACCTGGTCGCGCCGCTCGATGATCGTCCCAGCCATGCTCGGACACACCATCGCGGTTCACGACGGTCGTAAGCACATTCCAGTTTTCGTCACTGAGACCATGGTTGGTCACAAGCTCGGCGAATTCGCTCCAACCAAGACCTTCCGTGGACACGTGAAGGACGACAAGAAGGGTCGTCGCGGCTAAGGCCGGGGCGGATAAGAGAGGAAACAGATGGAAGCCATCGCTAAGGTGCGTAACATTCGCATCACCCCTCAGAAGGCTCGTCGCGTCGTCAACCTGATCCGCGGTAAGCAGGCCAACGAGGCCCTGGGTCTATTGAAGTTCCAGCCTCAGGCTGCTTCAGAGCCCATCTACAAGGTCGTCGCTTCGGCTGTTGCAAACGCAAAGGTAAAGGGCGAGAGCACCGGAGCCATTGTCGACGAGGACGATCTAGTTATTTCACAGGCTTATGTTGACGAGGGAGTGACCCTGAAGCGCTTTAGACCGCGTGCCCAGGGAAGAGCATTCCGCATCAACAAGCGCACCAGCCACATCACCGTGGTGGTTGCAACCCCAGACGAGCTAAGAAAGGCAGGCAAGTAATGGGTCAGAAAGTAAACCCCTACGGCTTCCGCCTAGGCATCACCACCGACCACCGCTCGCGCTGGTTCGCAGACTCCACTAAGAAGGGTCAGCGCTACAGCGACTACGTGGTTGAGGACGTCAAGGTTCGCAACTACCTGCAGGAGAAGCTGGACCGCGCAGGCATCTCAAAGATTGAGCTTGAGAGAACCCGCGACCGCATTCGCGTTGACATCTTCGCCGCTCGCCCAGGACTGGTCATTGGCCGTCGTGGTGCTGAGGCAGAGACCCTGCGTACCGAGCTCGAGAAGCTAACCGGTAAGCAGGTTCTACTAAACATTCTTGAGGTCAAGAACCCAGAGTCCGACGCACAGCTCGTCGCACAGGGCATCGCCGAGCAGCTTTCTGCTCGTGTCGCCTTCCGTCGCGCGATGCGTAAGGGCATCCAGGGCGCACTGCGCTCGGGTGCAAAGGGCATCAGGGTTCAGTGCGCTGGTCGTCTCGGTGGAGCCGAAATGTCCAGAAGCGAGTTCTACCGTGAGGGTAGGGTTCCGCTGCACACCCTCCGTTCCAACATCGACTACGGCTTCTACGAGGCCAAGACCACCTTCGGTCGCATCGGTGTAAAGGTTTGGATCTACAAGGGCGACCTAACTGCCAAGGAGCTTGCTGCACAGCAGGCAACTCAGCAGCGCGGTCCTCGTCAGGGCGGCCCAGGCCGTCGTGGTCCACGTCAGGACGCTGCCGTTGCAGCAGGAAGTGAGAGCTAACAATGCTTATTCCTCGTAAGGTCAAGCACCGTAAGCAGCACTCGCCCAAGCGCGGCGGTCACGCTACCGGTGGCACCAAGGTTCACTTCGGTGAGTACGGCATCCAGGCGCTAACCAGCGCCTACCTGACCAACCGTCAGATTGAGGCTGCTCGTATTGCCATGACCCGTCACATCAAGCGTGGTGGAAAGGTGTGGATCAACGTCTTCCCTGACCGCTCGATCACCAAGAAGCCTGCCGAAACCCGTATGGGTAGCGGTAAGGGTTCACCTGAGTGGTGGGTAGTAAACGTCAAGCCAGGTCGCGTGCTGTTTGAGCTATCTGGTGTTTCCGAGACAGTAGCCAAAGAGGCGCTGACCCGTGCGATCCACAAGCTCCCGCTGAAGGCTCGCATCATCAAGCGTGAAGAAGGTGACGCATAATGATCGGTTCCAAGAACCTAGGTCCACAGGATCTCGACAAGATCGAGGACTCCCTGCTGGCGGAAGAGCTGAGGAAGGCAAAGGAAGAGCTATTCAACCTGCGCTTCCAGTCCGCAACCGGTCAGCTTGACAACCACGGCCGCCTAAAGGCCGTCAAGCGCGACATTGCTCGCATCTACACCGTGCTGCGTGAGCGTGAGCTCGGCATTCGTGCCGTCCCAACGCCGCAGCCAGCCAAGACCACCACGAAGAAGAAGGCTGCTGAGAAGCCAGCCGAGGAGGCATAGACGTGGCCGAAGAGAAGAAGACCGCAGCCAAGAAGCCAGCAGCTAAGCCTGCTGCAAAGGCAGCCAAGCCAAAGACCCCGAAGGCTCCTAAGGAGATCAAAGAGGTCAGCCGTGGCTACCGCAAGGCACGTCGTGGCTATGTAGTTTCGGACAAGATGGACAAGACCATCGTTGTCCTCGTCGAGGAGAAGAAGAAGCACCCTCTCTATGGCAAGGTCATGCGCCTTTCCAAGAAGATCAAGGCTCACGACGAGCAAAACACTGCCGGCATCGGTGACCTGGTACTCATCAACGAGACCCGTCCGCTGTCAGCAACCAAGAACTGGCGTCTAGTCGAGATTCTCGAAAAGGCGAAGTAACCCCCCGCGAATAACGGTCGGTAATCGTTATTCACTAAGCAAGGAGAACACAAGTGATTCAGCAAGAATCAAGGGTGAAGGTAGCCGATAACTCCGGCGCCAAGGAGCTTCTCGCGATTCGCGTGCTCGGCGGTTCAACCCGTCGCTACGCAGGATTGGGAGATGTCATCGTGGCATCGGTAAAGGACGCCATCCCAGGCGGAAACGTCAAGAAGGGCGAGGTCGTTAAGGCCGTAATCGTCCGCACCGTCAAGGAGACCCGTCGGGCCGACGGCTCCTACATCAAGTTTGACGAGAACGCAGCCGTCATCATCAAAGCAGATGGCGAGCCACGCGGAACTCGTATCTTCGGCCCCATTGGTAGAGAGCTTCGTGACAAGAGATTCATGAAGATCATTTCGCTAGCTCCGGAGGTGCTGTAATGAAGATCAAGAAGGGCGATCTAGTTCAGGTCATCTCGGGCGGCAGTGAGGCTCGCGGTGGGGACAAGGGCAAGCAGGGCCACGTGCTAGCTGTCCACAAAGAGACCAACCGAGTAATCGTTGAGGGCGTAAACCTAGTCACCAAGCACACCCGCGAGGGCCAGAGTGACCGCGGAGCAAAGACCGGTGGCATCATCACCCAGGAAGCTCCAATCCACATCTCAAACGTCTCGCTCGTTGACCCGAAGAGCAAGAAGCCAACCAAGGCCGGTTTCAAGATTGAAATCACCAAGGACGGCAAGAAGAAGACTCGTATTTCTCGCAAGAGTGGGGAGGCAATCTAATGGCTACCGCTACCAAGAAGGCTGACGCCAAGGCACTACCTCGCCTAAAAGCTGAATACCGCAAGGAGATTGCTCCTGCGCTGCAGAAAGAGTTTGGCTTCCCAAACCCAATGCAGGTGCCAGGACTGACCAAGATTGTTGTGAACATGGGTGTCGGACAGGCCGCCAAGGAGAGCAAGCTCATCGAGGGTGCTGTTCGCGACCTAACCGCCATCACCGGCCAGAAGCCTCAGGTCAACCTGGCTAAAAAGTCAATCGCTCAGTTCAAGCTGCGCGAGGGTCAGGCAATCGGCGCTCACGTAACCATTCGTGGCGACAGGATGTGGGAGTTCCTAGACAGGCTCCTCAACCTTGCACTGCCTCGTATTCGCGACTTCCGCGGCCTCTCTGCAAAGCAGTTTGACGGCAACGGCAACTACACTTTCGGTCTTTCGGAGCAGTCAATGTTCCACGAGATCGATCAGGACTCTATTGATAGCGTCCGCGGCATGGACATCACCGTGGTGACCACTGCCAAGAACGACGACGAGGGTAGGGCGCTGTTGAAGGCGCTCGGCTTCCCGTTCAAATAAACCGATTGAAGTAGGTCCGGGGGGCTTGTAAAGCGCCCTAGAAACCGCCTCGAGAAAGAAGACACAAATGACAATGACAGACCCGGTGGCAGACTTTCTGACCCGGCTGCGCAACGCCAGCAAGGCTCACCACGAGTCGCTGAGCGTCCCCTACTCAAAGCTGAAGGGCACCATCGCCGACATCTTGAAGGCTGAGGGCTACATCGACTCCTACAAGGTCGAAGATGCCAAGGTCGGTAAGAGCCTGGTTGTGAACCTGAAGTACGGCGTAAACCGCGAGGCCAGCATTGCCGGCATCAAGCGCGTTTCCAAGCCAGGACTGCGTGTATACGCCAAGAGCACCGAACTACCAAAGGTTCTCGGTGGCCTGGGCATCGCAATCCTCTCCACCTCGAGCGGTCTACTAACCGACCGCCAGGCAGCCAAGAAGGGAGTAGGTGGGGAAGTCCTCGCCTACGTCTGGTAAGCGCGCATGTCAAGAATTGGAAAGCTTCCTATCCCACTACCCCAGGGTGTAACCGCTGAGGTTGCCGGTCAGGATGTCAAGGTGAAGGGCCCCAAGGGCGAGCTGCACCTAACCATCTCCGAGCCAATCAAGGTCGCCCTGGAGGACAACTCGATTTTGGTTTCCAGGCCAGACGACGAGGCGACCAGCAAGTCGCTTCACGGTCTGTCCAGGACCCTTATTGCCAACAACGTTCACGGCGTCGCAGAGGGCTTCTCGAAGTCCCTGGAGATTGTCGGAACCGGTTACCGCGCTGCATCCAAGGGCTCAGCAATCGAGCTGGCACTTGGACTGAGCCACCCGGTAGTCGTCACCCCACCGGACGGCATCACGCTGACCGTTGAGGGCAACAACAAGATCATCGTCTCCGGCATCTCAAAGCAGGCCGTTGGCGAGGTAGCAGCAAACATTCGCAAGCTTCGTAAGCCTGAGCCATACAAGGGCAAGGGAATTCGCTACGAGGGCGAGCGAGTCCGTCGCAAGGCTGGAAAGGCTGGTAAGTAGAAATGGCAACTAAGTCAAACTCAGCAGCTCGGACCCGTCGTCACGCCCGGCTGCGCAAAAAGATCGAGGGTACCGCTGCGCGTCCGCGCCTGGTGGTCACCCGCTCCGCCCGCCACGTATTCGTTCAGGTGGTTGATGACGCCAAGGGCCACACCCTTGCAAGCGCCTCAACCATGGAGGACGAGATGCGCAAGGTGAGCGGCAACAAGACCGACAAAGCCACCCAGGTTGGCAAGTTGATCGCTGAGCGGGCCAAGAAGGCCGGCGTCTCAGAGGTCGTCTTTGACCGCGGTGGTAACCGTTACGCAGGTCGAGTCGCAGCAATTGCTGAGGCAGCCCGCGAGGGAGGACTGAAACTGTGAGCGAAGAGAAGAAGGAAGAGCAAGTGGTAGAAACTACCGAAGCTGCAGCCGAGACTCAGGCTCCAGGTCAGCCTCCGGTTGACCCGAACGAGCGCGAGCAGCGTCGTGGTTCACGCGAGCGTGGTCCACGTAATGAGCAGCGCCGTGAGCGCGAGGACAAGTCCAGCCCATTCTTGGAGCGTGTTGTAACAATCAACCGCGTTTCCAAGGTGGTCAAGGGTGGTCGTCGCTTTGCCTTCACCGCATTGGTTGTAGTTGGAGACGGCGACGGTATGGTCGGCGTTGGCTACGGCAAGGCTAAAGAGGTTCCAGCAGCTATTGCAAAGGGTGTTGAAGAGGCCAAGAAGAGCTTCTTCCGCGTCCCTCGCATCGGCTCGACCATCCCACACCCAGTTCAGGGTGAGGCAGCTGCCGGAGTAGTACTACTGCGTCCAGCCGCTGAGGGAACCGGTGTTATTGCCGGTGGTCCTGTCCGCGCTGTCTTGGAGTGTGCTGGAGTTCACGACGTGCTTTCAAAGTCGCTCGGTTCTTCAAACACCCTAAACATTGTTCACGCCACCGTAGAGGCCCTTCGTCTACTCGAGGAGCCAGAAGCTGTTGCAACCCGTCGCGGCAAGACCGTTGCCGAGGTAGCACCAGCGCGTCTTCGTGGCGAGAAGAAAGAAACTGAGAAGGCAGGTGCTAAGTAAATGGCGGCTCGTCTGAAGGTAACCCAAGTAAAGAGTTCCAACGGTGGCAGGCAGAACCAGCGCGATTCACTTCGCACGCTAGGTCTCAAGCGCATCGGTGACATTGTCGTGCGCGAAGACACCAAGAGCGTGCGCGGCCTTGTACAGACCGTTGCCCACCTCGTAAAAGTTGAGGAGATCGACTAATGGCTGAAGAAAAGAAGCCAGCCGCTAAGAAGCCAGCAGCTAAGCCAGCGGCAAAGCCTGCTGCTAAGGCTGCACCTAAGGCCGCAGCCAAGCCTGCTGCCAAGGCAGCTCCAAAAGCAGCTCCTAAGGCTGCTGCTAAGCCAGCCGCGAAGGCCGCTCCTGCGAAGGCTGCTGCAAAGCCAGCTGCTAAGGCTGCCCCCAAAGCAGCTCCAAAAGCCGCTGCAAAGCCAGCGGCCGAGAAGGCTGCACCTGCAAAGGCCGCACCGGCGAAAGCCGCTGCAAAGCCTGCTGCTAAGAAGCCAAGCGAGCCTAAGGAGAAGTCACAGATTCTGCGTCTTCACCACCTTCGCCCAGCACCTGGTGCGAAGAAGGACAAGACTCGTAAGGGTCGTGGTGAGGGATCTAAGGGTAAGACTGCAGGTCGTGGAACTAAGGGAACTGGTGCTCGCACCACAACCCGTCTCGGCTTTGAAGGTGGTGGCGTGAACCTAGTTATGCGCACACCTAAGCTGCGTGGTTTCAAGAACCCATTTAGGGTCGAGTACCAGGTTGTAAACCTGGACAAGCTCGGCGAGCTGTATCCAAAGGGCGGCAAGGTCACAATCGATGATCTAGTTGCTAAGGGTGCAGTCCGTAAGGGTGAGCCTGTGAAGGTCCTTGGCAATGGTGATGTCTCGGTTAAGCTAGAGGTCGCTGTCGACAAGGTATCCGAGTCGGCCAAGACCAAGATTGAGGCTGCCGGAGGCAGCGTCAACGCCTAGTCAGAACTAGGGGAGGTATCAGGTGTTTCAGGCAATAGCTCGCGCGTTCCGCACTCCGGACCTGCGCAACAAGCTTGCGTTTACGCTGGGAATGATTGCGGTATTCCGTTTGGGATCCTTCATTCCATCGCCGAACGTGGACTACACCAACGTTCAGCAGTGTCTAGCGCAGTCCCAGAGCACCTCTGGCCTCTACGAGCTTGTGAACCTTTTCTCGGGTGGAGCACTGCTCCAGCTGTCGATCTTCGCGCTGGGAATCATGCCGTACATCACGGCTTCGATTATCACCCAGCTGCTGAGGGTCGTTATCCCGAGGTTTGAGGCACTTCACAAGGAGGGCCCAGCGGGTCAGTCCAAGCTCACCCAGTACACCCGTTACCTGACCATCGCTCTTGCGCTGCTTCAGTCAACGACCCTGATTACGGTTGCGAGACAGGGCGCTTTGTTTGGTGCCGACTGTACGCTGCCGATCCTGGTTGACACCGGACCGCTTTCAATCACCCTGATGGTCATCACAATGACCGCAGGTACTGGTCTGATCATGTGGATTGGTGAGCTAATCACCGAGCGTGGTGTTGGTAATGGCATGTCGCTACTTATCTTCACCTCGATTGCATCGACCTTCCCAGCATCGCTTTTGCAGATTCTGCAGACCAGGACCATCGAGATCTTCGTCATCGTGATGGCAGTTGGTTTCTTGATCGTTGCACTGGTGGTTTTGGTTGAGGAGTCGCAGCGCAGGATTCCGGTTCAGTACGCAAAGCGCATGGTGGGTCGCAAGGCTTACGGTGGCCAGTCCACCTACATCCCCGTGAAGGTGAACACCGCTGGAGTTATCCCGGTTATCTTCGCCTCCTCGATGCTCTACCTCCCAGCTCTGCTCGCGCAGTTCAACCAGCCAGACCCAACCACAGGTCAGGTAGCTCCTTGGGTGACGTTTATCTCTACCTACCTAACCGCAGGTGATAACCCGCTCTACATGGCTGTTTACTTCCTGCTCATTGTCGGGTTCACATACTTCTATGTCGCCATCACCTTGAACCCTGAGGAGATCAGCGACAACATGAAGCGCTACGGAGGCTTCATTCCTGGTATTCGCGCAGGTCGTCCGACCACCGAGTACCTCGAGTACGTCATCAGCCGCATCACGGCTCCGGGTGCTATCTACCTGGGTCTCATCGCACTGATACCGCTGGTTGCTTTCACAGCTATTGGAACCAACCAGAACTTCCCGTTCGGTGGCACCTCGATCCTCATCATCGTCGGTGTTGGATTGCAGACCGTGAAGCAGATCAATGCGCAGATGGAGCAGCGTAACTACGAGGGTCTACTGAAGTGATCCGCATACTCTTGATCGGCCCTCCGGGAGCTGGCAAGGGAACCCAGGCAGCACTGCTGGCGCAGCACTTCGGGATTCCAGCCATCTCCACCGGAGACATCTTCCGTGAGAACGTCCGCAATGAGACCCCGCTTGGTCTCGAGGCGAAAGCCTTTATGGATCGTGGCGAGTATGTTCCAGATTCTCTGACCAATGCGCTGGTGCGCGATCGCCTAAACCAAGAAGATGCAGTAGCGGGCTTCCTACTGGATGGCTACCCAAGAACTATCGACCAGGTCGAAGAGCTAGATGACATCCTCGAGGAAACCGAGAAGAAGCTCGATGTCGTTGTCCAGCTAACCGCAGACTCCGAGGAGCTTCTCCGCAGGCTCTCCGGCAGGGCACAGGAGCAGGGTCGCAGCGATGACACCCCAGAGGTCATAAAGCGCAGGCTTGACGTTTACGAGGAGCAGACAGCGCCGCTAATCGATATCTACGCCTCACGCTCCTTGGTTGCCAAGGTCAATGGATTGGGTGAAATTGCCGATGTCACAAACAGGATTATTGAGGTCCTGGATGCCCGCGGCCTAGTTTCCTAATGCGAAAGCGCTACGAACTCAAAACCGATGACGATATCCGCAAGATGCGGGTTGCTGGACTACTTACAGCCAAGGCTCTAGGTGCTGTTCGGGACGCTGTCAGGCCAGGTGTTACCACCTTGGAGCTCGATCAAATCGCAGAGCAGACCATCAGAGACGGCGGCGGAATCCCAAACTTCCAGCTAGTCCCTGGCTACTACCACACCATTTGCGCGTCAATAAACTCCGCGGTTGTCCATGGCATCCCTTCAAATCGCAAACTTGAGGCAGGGGATTTGCTTTCGGTGGACTGCGGCGCTGAGGTCGATGGCTGGAACGGAGACAGTGCATTTTCAATTGTCGTTCCAGGTGATACCTCAGAGCTTGCTGTTCAGCGTCAGGTTCAGTCCGATGTCTGTCAGAGGTCACTCTGGGCCGGGATCGCCGCCTTTGCCGAAGCATCAAGGCTCAACGAAGTAGGCATCGCCGTTGAGCAGCACATAAAGTCAAAGGGCCCCTACGGCATCTTGCAGGAATACATCGGCCACGGCATCGGCAGGACCATGCATGAGGATCCGGCCGTGTTCAATTACCGCACCAAAGACGCCGGACCAAAGGTCGAGGCTGGGATGTGTATAGCGATTGAACCAATGATTACCGCAGGCGATCAGCAGACCTTTATTCAGGACGATGATTGGACCGTTGAGACCATGGATGGCTCGGATGGAGCCCACTGGGAACACAGCGTTGCAAGGCACTCTGGCGGCATCTGGGTACTCACCGAAGTTGATGGTGGCAAAGAGAAGCTCGCCCCCTTTGGAATTACCCCAATTTCTTTGGATTAGCCACTAGCATTCGCCCAAGTTTCCCCCTAGTATTGTCCCTTGGCGTTTCTTACGTGAAAAACCTTTCTTTTCGTTGGGCTTTCGCGTGTTCGTGACGCTAAAAAGTAGTGAAGTGAGTGCATGGCCAACAAAGACGGCGTAATCGAGATCGAGGGTTCGGTCGTTGAGGCGCTCCCGAACGCAATGTTTCGGGTAGAGCTAACCAACGGACACATAGTTTTAGCCCACATCTCGGGAAAAATGCGACAGCACTATATCCGCATCCTCCCGGAGGACCGCGTGATTGTTGAGTTGTCGACCTACGACCTGACCCGAGGCCGCATTATCTACCGCTACAAGTAGAAGGAAAGATCATGAAGGTTAACCCGAGCGTCAAGAAGATTTGCGACAAGTGCAAGATCATTCGTCGTCATGGCCGCGTAATGGTGATTTGCGAGAACCCTCGTCACAAGCAGCGCCAGGGCTAGGCCAGCAGCACCCAACAACTAAATAGCAATAGGGCAGCACAGAGCGAAAGCTAACCCTCGGTAGAAGGCCGGGGCCCTCTCCGCCAGAGCGGGATTGTGATGCCGAAGACCTTCTAAAACATGGAGAGCAATCAAAAAATGGCACGTATAGCAGGAGTCGATATCCCTCGCGAGAAGCGAGTGGTTATTTCACTTACCTACATTTTCGGTATTGGCCGCACTCGCTCAAGCGAGATTCTGAAGGCCACCAAAATCTCAGAGGACATCAGGGTCAAGGACCTAACAGACGACCAGCTGGTCGCGCTGCGTGATGTCATCGAAAAGGACTACAAGGTAGAGGGTGACCTTCGCCGTGAGGTCGCAGCCGACATCCGCCGCAAGGTCGAGATTGGCTCCTACGAAGGAATTCGCCACCGCAAGGGACTTCCAGTCCGCGGTCAGCGCACCAAGACCAACGCAAGAACCCGCAAGGGTCCGAAGCGCACGGTCGCCGGCAAGAAGAAGGCAGCCCGCTAGTCGCGGCAGGAAGGTCTAGGACTAAATAATGGCAACCCCTAAGGCAACCGCGGCGGCTAAGAAGCCTCGCCGCAAGGACAAGAAGAATGTGCCAGCCGGTCAGGCTCACATCCGCTCAACCTTTAACAACACCATCATCACCATCACCGACCCAACCGGTGCTGTGATTTCATGGTCCTCCTCCGGCGATGTCGGCTTCAAGGGATCGCGTAAGTCGACTCCATTTGCTGCCCAGATGGCTGCCGAGAACGCTGCCCGCAAGGCTCAGGAGCACGGACTGAAGAAGGTCGATGTGTTCGTAAAGGGCCCAGGCTCCGGTCGTGAGACCGCGATCCGTTCGCTGCAGGCCGCAGGCCTAGAGGTCGGCTCAATCTCCGACGTCACCCCACAAGCTCACAACGGCTGCCGCCCTCCAAAGCGTCGCCGCGTCTAACCAAAAACTTAAACCCACAGATTCGGTCAGCCCAACCGGATCAAGCCCCGACGAGTATCAAATAGCGGGTACTCAGACGAAAGGAACCAAATAGTGCTAATTGCACAGCGCCCCACCCTTCACGAAGAAGTAATCAGCGACAATCGTTCACGTTTTATCCTGGACCCACTGGAGCCAGGCTTCGGCTACACCCTAGGAAACTCCCTCCGCCGCACCCTGCTCTCCTCGATTCCAGGTGCAGCGGTTACCAACATCCGAATTCAGGGCGTTAGCCACGAGTTCTCCACCATCCCTGGTGTGAAAGAGGACGTTGTTGAGGTAATCCTGAACATCAAGAACCTCGTTGTCTCCTCGGAGCACGACGCCCCCGTAGTTGCTCACCTGTCCAAGTCCGCTGCCGGTCCCGTCACCGCAGCCGACATTCAGGTTCCAGCAGGTGTTGAGGTTCACAACCCAGACCTAGTTCTCGCGACCCTGAACACCAAGGGCAAGCTGGAGGTCGAGTTCATCATTGAGCGTGGCCGCGGCTACGTCCAGGCAAGCCAGAACCGCAACCCTGATGCAGAGGCTGGCGTAATTCCGGTTGACTCCATCTACTCCCCAGTACTCAAGGTTTCATACCGCGTCGAGGCAACTCGTGCCGGTGAGTTCACCAACTTCGACAAGTTGGTCGTGGACGTCGAGACCAAGAGCTCAATGGCCCCTAAGGACGCGGTTGCTTCTGCAGGCGCCACCCTGGTTGAGCTGTTTGGCCTTGCCAAGGAGCTAAACGAAGAGGCCGAGGGTATCGAGATTGGGCCAGCTCCAGTTGAGCAAGCTGCCTCTAACGAGCTCTCCACCCCGATTGAGGACCTGGACCTAACCGTTCGCTCCTACAACTGCCTCAAGCGTGAGGGCATCAACACAGTTTCCGAGCTCATTGCACTGAGCGAGGATCAGCTAATGAACATCCGTAACTTTGGCTCGAAGTCTGTCGATGAGGTTCGCGACAAGCTCACCAGCATGGGCCTACGTTTCAAGGATGCCGTCCCAGGCTTCGACTCCGCATACTTCGGTGGCGGCTTCGACGAAGACCAGATCTAAGTAGCGCAAGGAGAAACAAATGCCTACCCCAACAAAGGGCCCACGTCTCGGAGGCGGACCAGCTCACGAGCGCCTAATGCTAAACAACATGGCAACCAGCCTGTTCAAGCACGGCAAGATCACCACGACCGAGACTCGTGCCAAGCGTCTTCGCCCAATTGCTGAGCGCCTAGTGACCTTTGCAAAGCGTGGCGACCTCGCCTCGCGTCGCAGGGTCATGCAGCAGATTCTCGACAAGACCGTGGTTCACCAGCTATTCGCTGAGATTGCACCTCAGGTGCAGGACCGCCAGGGCGGATACACGCGCATTGTCAAGCTCGGCTACCGCAAGGGCGACAATGCCCCGATGGCAATGATCGAGCTCGTTCTAGACCCAGTAACCCCAAAGCCAAAGGCCAACAAGGTCAAGCTCACCAACAACGTTGCTACCACTGCACCGGCTGAAGAGCCAGCAGCGGAAGCGGTTGAGGAGCAGGTGGAGGCAGTTGCAGAAGCTCCTGCCGAAGCACCAGTTGAAGAGACCCCTGCAGCCGAAGCTCCTGCTGAGGAGGCGCCAGCAGAGGAGGCCCCTGCAGCCGAAGCTGAAGCACCTGCTGAAGAGGCCCCTGCTGAAGAAGCAGCAG
>ERZ1089246.48-NODE-48-length-14083-cov-6.066724_pt1 | contig 14083 bp, 14 predicted proteins | sample MGYA00383552_ERZ1089246 | MGnify/ENA primary metagenome ERZ1089246 (study PRJEB34543, sample SAMEA5968663) | marine metagenome | biome: water | collected 2014-06-21 | depth 0 m | study: Ocean Sampling Day (OSD) data from North Adriatic Sea
ATGTAGCCGACTTGGGAAAGGCTTCAGCAAGCCACCAACACCCATCGCCTGAATATCTGCAGGCAACACGTCTAGTCCCGCAAGCAGTCGATCCAATACCAAATCCAATCCATTGAATGCAGGCGACCTGACACAGCCTGGCATACCAATCACGGTCATCGATCCCAAAGCGCCAATGAGCATTAAATTACCAGGGTCAACTGGCATTCCAAAATACGTTATTGAGCCACCAGCTTCGGCCAACGCACTGGGAACGATATCACTGCGATCGCAAATCGCTGACGCACCCAAGATCAACAAAATATCTGTCTTTCGGGCTGAAGCTTTGTTGATCTCTATCGCGAGATCCTCGATACGATGCTGCTCGCGATACTCATGAAGTTGATCAATTCCATAAAAGGCCAATCGTTGGGTCTGAATCTCGAGTGCCTTGTCCTGTATTTTTGATGAGACAGTTCCGTTTCGCGTTTGAATCAACTCGACTCGGAGAGTGTTTCTCCAAGGTCGGACAGCCACCTCCATCATTTGCATCGCAGATTCAGCGAGTTCTACATTATCGTTCTGCACAAAAAAGGGAATAATTTTTAAAGTCGCGATATGGTCACCGAGCTTGACGGGTGTCTGAGGCAAGCGCGTGGCAAGCGTAATGTCCTCGCAGATCGCATTAAATCCGTCGATCATCGCCCGATCGAAACACAATAAACCGTCACAGCTCGCATAAATATTATAGCGACCACCATTGGCTCGCTTGGTCTCACAATTGGTCCATGTCAACGCATCAACCAAGCGATCAGCAACCACCTCTTCGCTCACATCAGAGTCGTCTGGGACAATGATATCAAGCGTATCAATTCCCGCCGCGATCAAGTCTAGTATATCCGCCTGAGTAATCATCGACGCTTTCTGCAGACGATTCCGGTGACCCATTTGCGAATGCGCAACCTGATAGCCCAACGCTTCATTGACCGACACATTGATCAACCGCATGCAACATTCCGATAAGAAGCAATCACGTCCGCTAGAATCGATACCGTGATTTCAGAGGGCCCTTTCGCTCCAATTGGCAATCCAATGGGCGAATGTAAGCGGTCGATCTCACTATCGGTTAATCCAAGACGCAGTAGTCGTTCACGGCGAGATTTCGCTGACTTGCTTCCGCCAAGCGCGCCGATATAAAACGCCTCCGATTTTAGAGCGATTGCTAACGCAGGGTCGTCGAATTTTGGATCATGGGTCAGCGCAATAACGGCGGTGTCAGGATCAACACCCAGCGCTGACAAAGCATCGTCAGGCCATTGATTTCGAATCTCAACATCGGGGAAACGCTCCGGATTTGCCCAGACCTCACGAGGATCAACAATCACCACTGTTAAATCAATCGCAGCCAATCCCTGCACAAGAGCCTGCGCAATGTGAACACCGCCAATAATGATCACACGCCGCTCTGGTCGAAATGATTGAATAAATAAGGATCGCTGCTGATCAAGGCGCGTCGCAGATCCATGATCGACATCACCGCGATTGAGCCAGTAAGCATTCTCAATCGGATTCTGTGAACCCAGGCTATTCATCTCTCGAACAAAGGTCGACGATAAACGTTGCCTTGTGGTTTCCAGTGCATGCGTCACCCAATGACTAGTCAACTGAGTGGATGGCTCGATCAGAATCTGAATTTGTCCTCCACAAGCCAAACCAATCGACAAAACGTCTTCGTCCGAGATACCGAATTCAATCAATCGAGGCTGACCATCGTCAATCGATTCCAGAGCAGCTTCCACCACGGCGTTTTCAACACAGCCCCCAGATACTGAACCAAAAAATTGCCGGCTTTCATGAATAATCATCAATGCCCCGACCTCGCGAGGAGCTGAACCCCAGGTGGAGATCACTGTTGCTGTTGCAAAGCGACTGGAGGCATCAGCCCATTGGTTCACAATCGTCAATAGATCTCGATCGCGATATAGGCGAATATCACTCATGCGTGGGCGAACCCCGCGATCGAATCACTCATTCCACTCCGGTGGATACTTGCGTTGAAAGAAATAATAATGCGGTCCCGTGCCCCCTGATAAGGCATCGCCTGATGCGGAAGCCATGAGGGAAAGACAATTAACCGTCCTGGAATGGGCTCAAAATCCACAGTGGCATTTTGCAGATAGGAATTTCCATAGTCCATGTAAGCACCACCTAAACGTTCAAAAAGTGGGCTATAAAACCGGGTCACACCGTTCAATTCACCATATCCAGAATGATTTGATCGTTCAGCTTGAGGATCAACATCGACGATGTAAACGGCCGACCAAGAGCAGTTACCATGCGTATGAATGTCATGATGCGCGCCCTCATTTGACATTTGAAACCAAATACCATTGATCTCTAGCTGTAAATCCACAGATTCCTGTGGCCAGATCCCATGGTTCGCTTTCTTCGCAGTATCTCTCACCGCTGATGCTGCAAATTTCAGGAAAGCATCCCACTCCTGCAATTTCACTCGATGCAGCAGATCATCACGACTGGCATAGAAGGGCCCCGGATGAGATACACAGTCGGGATCGGTCGCACGCATAGCCACAAATACTCGCCGGAACAGTGGATTCACTGTGTCTGCATCTGCGTGATGATGAATCCCAATCAATGAGGGCCACAATTCAAGCGTTTCCACTGACCACCTCTATGGATTCAGGCACCACCAAATGCCGCCCTAATCTTGCTTCAACAGCCGTGACGTCTTCGAATGTATCGATGTCGATCATGAATCGGTCATTCATTGTCTGCCATCCATGGCACTGCTCCGGATGTTTCTGCCACCAGTGTCGACATAAAGGCTCTACGGAAGATTCTGATTCTTCAGTAATTGCATAATCAAAAATCACGGGATTACCCGGTGATTCACTCACTATCGGGCGAACCATGCGAGCACCTTCTGGTCGTTTTTTGTAAGCACCAATCAGATCTGTATAGTCAGCTGTTCCGAGTAATGGCATATCACTCGGAACAACCATTACAGCGTCAAATTTTCCCTGTAACGCAGAAACCCCCTGTTGAACCGATAATTTCTGAGACGCTTCGGGGTGATCCGATAAGTCAACAACGGTAATTGGAAAATCCTCAATAAAAGGACGAATTTGGGTCGCATAGTGACCAAGGACAACCACCAACTGATCGACGCCAGCACCCGATAATGCAATCAGCTGCCGACGAATGAGGGGTATGCCGGCGAGCTCGATCAACGATTTTGGCCGATGTCCCAGGCGTGATCCCTGTCCAGCTGCAAGCACTACAGCACCTAGCGATAGTCGGTTATACAGCCCACCACCACCTTTTAGAAGACAGGCCATTAGGCGACTTCTCCGGTGAGCGAGGTAACAACCCTTGAAGCATGTCGTTTGTCTTTCACCAAACCGGCTAGCAACGAGATGACGATTTCATCAGTCGTTTCGGCATCAATATCAACTCCAGCAGGAGCACAAATCCGCTTCAAGTCGGAAGCGGAAACACCATCTGAAAGCAATTGGTCATTCAGCTTTTCCGCTTTACGACGACTGGCCACAAAGAGAACGTTGCCGTGAGTATTCCGGAGGGCTTGCTTCAATGACTCTTTATCTTTCTTTCCCTGAGTTGCAACAATCGCGATTGAGAATGAGCCATCAACCTCGTCACCTGGTTCATAACGAGCCATGGGAAAACCCAGCAAAGGAGCAATCATCTCTAACTTCTCAGCCACGGGTGTCGCACCAATCAAAAGTGTGACCTCTTGATGCAACCGTGGCTCGACCAAGAGCTCGAGACTCCCACCCGAATGACAAGCCATGTGAACATCGCGCACTCCATTCTCGGTCACTGTCTCCCCGGTAGAAGGACTAATCCTGACAACCATCGGCTGACCGCTAGCCAGGACATCTGTCACCGCTTTCGTGATCACCGGTTGCGCACAACCTCCACCGATCCATCCGAAGATCACACCATCCACCGAAATGATGGCTTTGTCTCCAGGTTTTGCCGACGAGGGGGATTCCGCTTTAATGACAGTTGCAATGACATAGGGCTCACGAGATTGCTCGTGGTGATTGAGTGCATCAACCCAACTCATTTTTCGATTTTCTGAATTCATTGTTTCACCATTCATCTCTATTACCTCAACTGCCGGAAAGACAAATCAATCTCACTTAGGTTCCCAGCGCTATACCAATTCTTGACTAAATCACGAGCCAACCGGACGCACCGACTCATCCCGACCACTGTTTTATTTGGATAGAACCATTCAATCGCAGCACCACGCCCTCGAATCCGTTTCAATACGTCTCTCAATGCTGTCGGCTCGTCGGTGTCGTAACCATCCGAGAATACCCAAACCCGAGTTCTTCGATTCAGGCTAACTGCCTTCTCATCAAAGCAAATACTTTTCAGTGAACTCGCGATCTTCGTGCCTCCTTGAAACCCTGCTGTCACAGCATCTATTTTTTCTTGGATTTGTGGATTATCTCGTTTCAAAAATTCTGAAATTTCCGCATATCGAACGTGGAAAACAAAGACTCTGACAGGCAGCAATCGAGCAAACGCTCGCGCAAGCCGCAGATAAAATGCAGCGTAAGACTCCATCGAACGCGATACATCAATCACCATCACAATTTGAGGAGTCTCACGGCGGCGGGCTTGCCAGTGGGGAATTAGCCCATCACCAGCAAAGCGAATCAAGCTCTGAGACGTTTTTCGAAGATCCAAGGCCCGACCACGATCTGACATCCTCCATCGACGAGTCGGCACAATCAGAAGTTGCCCCCTGACGACACGCGCAATACGTTCAAGTAACGTCAAATCAGCCGGCATCCATTGCGATTCATAATCACGATCAAGGGGGTCTACAACACTAGCTCCACCTGCAGATTTCGGCCGTTTGTCTTGATCTTGCATCTCATCAGAAACAGCAGGTGTGTCACCAATAACAGGAGCACTCCCTGGTCCTGATTCTGTCATTGATTGAGACCTCTCAATCATCTCTCTGAGGTGACGCGAACGACGAGTACTTCCGGTCACTTTCACCGTACCCTTCGTCTTGTGGGGGAACCAGAATATTTGAAAGAGCTCCGCCCAGGCGCGCCACTCTTTGAGCGATCGACAGACGACAGGACGCCAGAGTGACTCAACTCGTTTTGCAGACAACGCACCACCGGCAAGAACCAAAACTTCCGTTAACAATTCAACGTCGCGCGTCGTTGTTTGCATTCCATTTTCACGCAAATAGCGACAAAATTCGGTGATTCGTTCGGATGGGAGTGATGACTCAGGCAAGGAGTCGTTGGAGCATGTCGTCGTTGACATCAACTCGGTCCCTCGCAGTTTTAATCAGGCAACTGAGTGATCCTCGAATCAGAAGGGGATCGTCTGGCATCGACTGGAACCCACAAAGCGTCAACGCTTTCAACCAGTCTATTGATTCAGCAATCCCTGGTTTTTTTTCAAGGTCTTCTTTACGAAGAGTGCTCACGAACTGGGCAGCCTGCTCAATCAGACGAAGATCTGCATCTGGCACCTTAAGGCGCAGAATATCGGTTTCCCGAGAGATGTCGGGATATTCAATATAATGATATAAACACCGCCGCCGCAGTGCGTCCGAGAGGTCACGCGTTCCGTTACTGGTTAATATGACAATTGGTATGGTCGCGGAGCGAACCGTCCCCAGTTCAGGTATCGACACCTGATAGTCCGACAAGGCCTCGAGTAAATATGCTTCGAATGCTTCATCAGAGCGATCAATTTCATCAATCAGTAACACGGCTCCTTTTGATTCCTGAAGCGCCTTGAGAATCGGCTTTTGAATCAAGAATTCTTCCGAATAAATTGAGGACGAATCAACACGTTGCGACGCCGCCTCAGCCAATCGAATTTCGGTCAACTGGCGGCCGTAGTTCCATTCATAGACTGCATCATGATGATCAAGACCCTCAAAACATTGCAAACGAATTAAGGGACGACCGACCATCCCTGCTAAGGCTTGAGCAAGCGCCGTTTTGCCGACCCCTGCATCTCCCTCGAGCAGTAATGGCCGCCTCAGCTCAATTGCAAGATGCACTGAGCTAGCCAGTTGCTCATCACAAAGATAGTCAGACTCGAATAGCTTGGTCCGAATCGACTGCAGCGCTACTTGGAGTTGATCAGCCATTGAATTCAATTAACCAGCTGACTTTTTACCGAACAAACCGCCCAACCAACTCTTGATCAGCGCCCAAAAAATTGCCAATCCATTCAACTCATTCGCTGGCTCAGAAGCCGTCTGGACTGCTGGCTTATCTGATGACTCTTCCCCATCGCGAGCAGGCGCTTCGCCGAGCGCTTGCGCTTTTCCAATGAAATTATCGACAAACTGTTTGAGAATCACGTCAGATACTTGGACCATCATCCGCCCACCAAACTGAGCAAACTTTCCGTTCACCACCACGGTCGCCAAGCCAACAAGAACGGACTGTCCGTCAGCCTCTTCAATTGATGCCTCAAGTTCCATCGAAGCAGAGGAACCACCTTTGTCAGCACCCTTACCCTTGAGAATCAGTGAATGGTTGGCGGCATCCATCGAGAGGATTTCCACTTCTCCTCCAAACTGAGCCGTTGCTGGACCGACTTTGACCTTCACCGAACCTTTGAAGGCATTGTCACCTGTTTTTTCACCGAGGCTCGCACCTGGCATACAGGATGCTACAGACTCGAGATCCGAAAGGATCGCCCACGCGTGTTGCGCAGGCACCCCAAGTTCGTAACGTTTTTCCAGTTTTACTTCCACACCATTCTCCTAGAGCTGGACGCCCTCTTCCTTCAGTTTTTTCCAAATGCGATATGACGTATGTGGCATATCAATATGCGTGACCCCTAAGTGAGCAAACGCATCAACAACAGCAGAAGTGAACGTTGGAATCGACCCGACATGCGGTGACTCTGCTACACCTTTTGCACCAATCGGGTGGTGCGGAGATGGGGTCACCGTATAGTCAGTTTCCCAGGTGGGTGTTTCGACAGCTGTTGGCAGGAAGTAATCCATCAGCGTATTACCCAATAAATTTCCCTGCTCATCAAAAGGCATTTGTTGGCCCATCGCCACAGCAAAGCCTTCAGTCAGACCACCATGAATCTGTCCATCAATAATCATCGGATTGATTCGGGTTCCACAATCATCAAGCGCATAAAAACGTCGAATCGAAGATTCACCTGTCCCCTTGTCAATATCAACGACGCACAAATAGATGCCAAATGGATACGTGAAGTTCGGTGGATCGTAATAATGAACAGCCTCGAGTCCCGGCTCTAAACCCTCAGGCGGTTGCTGATAGGCCGCAAATGCGACGTCTGCCATGGTCTTAAACTGTTCGTCATTACCCCGGACCTTGAAACGATCGACTTCCCAATCAAGATCTGCTTCCGACACTTCTAACAAATGTGCTGCAATTTTCTTGGCCTTCGCATGGATTTTCCGTGCAGCCATTGCGATCGCAGCACCAGCAACTGGAGTTGATCGAGATCCATAAGTACCCAACCCGTAAGGAGCTGTCGATGTATCACCCTCCTCAACCTGAATCACTTCACTCGGAATCCCAAGCTCACTAGCGATGATCTGCGCATAAGTAGTCTGGTGCCCTTGGCCTTGAGTAATCGTCCCCATCCGCGCAATTGCGCTTCCAGTGGGATGTATCCGGATTTCGCACGAATCAAACATACCAACACCCAAGATGTCGCAAGTCTTACTCGGGCCTGCCCCCACAACCTCGGTGAACGTGACAAGACCAATGCCCATCAATGTTGGACAATTTGGATCAGCCCGCTTTTGCTCCTGTTCGGCTCGAAGGGCCTTGTAGTCAACGGCATCGAGAACTTTCTCAAGTGCTGTATGATAGTCGCCCGAGTCATATTCAAATCCAAAAGCACTGTTATACGGAAACTGGTCTTTTCGGATGAAATTTTTTCGTCGGATTTCCGCTTTATCCATGTTTAGTTTTTGTGCCAACACGTCAACCATACGTTCAATCAGGTAAACAGCCTCGGTGACGCGGAACGAACATCTATAGGCAACGCCGCCTGGCGCTTTATTTGTGTATACCCCTTTAACGCTGCAATGTGCCGCAGGAATGTCGTAACTTCCTGAACATATATGGAACAAGCCAGCTGGGAATTTTGTCGGATCCGCACATGCGTCAAAGGCGCCATGATCTGCAATCACGTCAACCTTCAACCCAAGGATTTTCCCGTCCTCAGTCGCCGCTAAATGCCCATCCATGTGGTAATCGCGAGCAAATGCTGTACTCGATATATTCTCCACGCGATCCTCAGACCATTTCACTGGTCGCCCGAGCACAATCGACGCGACGATAGCGCAAACATATCCAGGATAGATGCCGACTTTGTTTCCAAAACCACCACCAATATCTGGGCTAATAATTCGCACCTTGGATTCTGGAACACCACTGAGCATCGAAACCACTGTCCGCACCACGTGCGGGGCTTGAGAAGTCATCCAAGTCGTCAACTCACCCTTAATTGGATCGAAACTCGCAACACAGCCGCAAGTCTCGAGTGGGCAGGGGTGAACACGAGGATAGTGCATATGCTGAGATACCGTCACTGGCGCATGATCGAATGCAGCATCGGCAGCCGTCTTATCCCCGGCCTCCCATGTAAAAATGTGGTTATGATGATCGCGCGGGCCATGTGCGCCTTCAGTCTTTCCTTGAAGATCTTCGCGAAGCACAGGGGCGTCAGGCTCAAGCGCCGCGTAAGGATCAATGACCACGGGAAGCTCTTCATATTCGACTTCAACCGCCTCAATAGCGTCAGCCGCAATGTATCGGTCATCAGCGATCACAATCGCCACTTCCTGCATCTGAAAATGGACTTTCTCGTCGGCCAAAACAGCAGCCACGTCGCCTGCTAAGGTTGGCATCCAATGAAGATTCAATGGCTTAAGATCATCGGCTGTTAGGACAGCATGAACGCCCGGGATTGCCAGGGCTTCTTCCTTATTAATTCGTTTGATCCTACCGTGCGCGACGGGAGACCGAACGATATCCATGTGCAGCATGCCGGGAAGTTTGATGTCATCACAATACTGACCCTTTCCCTGAATAAATCTGGCATCTTCTTTCCGAAGACGCGAATCACCCATCCCCTGAAGATCCGCTTTACGCTCTTCGGGCGTCTTTACTGGTGCGTTCATAGTTCCTCCGGATCAGGCTGTCGCTGATTCTTTTTGTTGTAATTTAATGGCTGCTGATTGCACTGCCTTCACGATGTTTTGGTATCCCGTGCATCTGCATAAATTTCCACTCAAACCCAAGCGAATCTCGTCTTCTGTGGGATTGCGATTTTCCTGAAGAAAGCGGTAGGAACGCATCAACATTCCGGGAGTGCAAAATCCACACTGCAAACCGTGCTCTTCGTAAAAAGCCTCTTGGACAGCGTGGAGCGCTCCAGCCTCGGCTAATCCTTCAACGGTTTTTACATCAGAGCCATCACACTGGACCGCCAGGTGTGTGCATGCCTTGACGCTTTCACCATCGATATCGACGGTACAAGCACCGCAATGGCTTGTTTCACACCCAATGTGAGCACCAGTTAAGTTCATTTGCTCACGTAAGAAATGGACAAGAAGCGTCCGGCTATCCACCAGTTGCTCGATCTGCTGCCCATTGAGCGTCATTTTCACTATTTGCTTTGCCATTATTATTGTCCTGCTGTTTTATCTTGCTTTCGATAGCGCGTCATGGATTGCACGCTGTACCATCTGACCTGCCATTGCGGTTTTATATTCCGCGTCACCCCGAAGGTCCTCTGCTGGGTCGCAGATTTCCATTGCTTTTTCAGCAGCTTGACGAATCAACTCATCGGATACTTGCTGACCCATCAAAATCGATTCCGCTTCGTGTGCCCGCAAAGCCGTTGGCCCAAGGTTGGTTAACGTAATTCGGATGTGCGAAACAGTGCCTCCACTCAGGGCGATCACAACCGCACAAGCAGCCGTCGCCCAGTCACCGGTCTTTCTCTTCAATTTCTTGTAGGAGTAACCGGCTCCTGACGGGAACGCCTTCACCGTAATCTCGGTCAAAATGTCGCTTTCTTCGAGAGCCGTCCAATAAGTCCCCAGAAAGAACTCTGACGCCGGTACCTGTCGCGTTCCATTAGGTCCTGCGATGGTCAGTACGGAATCGCAGGCTAGAGCAAGAGCGGGATGATCATTGGCAGGGTCGCCATGTGCAATATCCCCACCAATCGTTCCACGATTCCGAACTTGAGGATCAGCGATTAATTTAGCGGCTTCAGGCAATAACGGAACTTTCTCGTTCAGCACTGGATCAGCGATGACCGCATTCTCTGATGTCATTGCTCCGATCACAATATCATCACCAATCACGCGAACGCCCTTCAGTTCTGGGATGCGATTGATATCCACAAGATGTTCCGGCTGAGCAAAGCGTAGCTTCATCATTGGAAGCAGGCTATGGCCCCCAGCGAGAATTTTCGCTTCTGAGCCAAGAGTCGATAACAATCCAACCGCCTCATCCACGGTTGATGGGCGATGGTATTCAAAGCTAGGAGGTATCATGGGTGTCTCCGACTATTTTTTATTGTTGGAGACCATCGAGGTGCGAACAATCACTGTTCAGTAAGCGTCCATGCTGAAATCTCGAAGATCTCAGGTTTAGAAGTAAGGTGCATGCTTTTCTTGAAAAATGCAAGGTGACACCGAAATACAAAGAACAAACGTTCAGCGCGACACATCATTTGGGGCCAACTAATGAACGAGATAAAAATGACGCGGATCGGTCGCTACCAGTCCGCCTGGAATCGGTCAGATCTTGAAAAAGGCCTGAATCCCTCAGACAAAGCAGATGAAAAGAAAATTCGGGCTCTGATGAAACTCGGTGATGAGATGCGTGAGTTGACGAAGAAACACCAGCAAACATAACGAGACGATCGAAAAACGGATGCACGCATTGTTCGCTCTCATCAAACCTCATCAAGAGATTTTTGGGGCGTATTTCATTTGGTCAAATCATGATTTTGACCACACACGCCTGGATCATCTGCGCGGTCTGCCAGATCGTGAACAACTCAAAGGACCGAATCCGCCATCATCAGAATTTGACGCGCACGGCATTTGCGGCAGACACCGCTTTATCGAGAGCCTCTTCAAGACTCGAACCGCGAGCAAGCGCAACACCCATTCGTCGTTTTCCGCGAATCACCGGCTTTCCAAACAGCCGAATCTGTGTGTCGGGAGCCGCTAAGGCGTGATCAAGATGAGAAAATTCTGTCTTTTCGGACTCTCCACGCGGAAGAATAACTGCCGACGCGCTAAATCCGTGCTGAGCAATATTCGGGATCGGCAGCTCAAGGATCGCTCGAACATGCAACGCGAACTCAGAGAGATCTTGGGAGATCAAGGTGACGAGACCGGTATCGTGAGGCCGTGGTGAAACCTCATTAAAAAAGACTTCCTCACCCTTGATGAACAATTCAACACCAAAGAGCCCTCGACCATGTTCACCACACAGAGCTGCAGTCACTTTGTCAGCGATCTCCTGGGCAGCCTGAAGCGTCTTCTGCGACATGGGATGCGGCTGCCAACTCTGCTGATAATCACCAGATTCCTGAACATGACCAATCGGTTCGCAAAATGACACCCCATCTTTGTGACGAATCGTCAGCAAGGTGATTTCGTAGTCAAAATCGATCAGTGATTCAACAATCACTTCACTCACATCTCTGGTTCGACCCCCACTTTGCGCATAGTCCCAGGCAGACTGCACATCCTTGATGTCACGAACGATACTCTGCCCTTTACCAGAACTACTCATGATCGGCTTCACCACAAAGGGGATCCCGACGACTTCAACCGCCTGGTGATAAGCATCGTGACTATCGGCAAACCAATAGTTCGACGTCTTCAATCCCAGCTCTTTCGCAGCCAATTCACGAATCCCTTTACGGTTCATCGTCAACTGAGTTGCACGCGCCGTCGGAATCACTCGATACCCTTCGGACTCAAGCTCCACCAAGGTGTCAGTTGCGATGGCTTCGATTTCAGGAATGATCAAATGTGGTTGCTCAGATTCAATCACAGTGCGCAATGCGATGGGATCGAGCATATTGAGCACGTGACTACGATCGGCTACCTGCATCGCAGGCGCGTTGGCGTAGGAGTCAAGCGCGATCACCTCGACTCCCAAACGTTGAAGCTCGATCACGACCTCTTTCCCAAGCTCGCCTGAACCACATAACAGCGCGCGTTTGGCGGTCGTCGTGAATGGTGTTCCAATTGTACTCACGCAATCTCTCCTAGCATGGATTAAACCAACATCAGCCTATCCTAAAATCACCAGAGCCATCATCAAATCGAGCACCAACTGCGGACTCTGAATCACCCGCACCCCCAAAGTGACTTGGCATCAGAATCCGACGAGCAACGCTTTCAGCGCCTGTGAACTAAGACATCGCGATTTGTAAAAATAGCCCCAAACAAATCGCTTTGATCGCAAGTAATGCGCAGGCGAAAACAAACCATTGATTCATCGTTCGATCATCGACACGCTGATTAGGCCTTCAACACCGGGTTGAATACAGCATCCAACTCATCTGGTGCTCCAGACGAATTCCGCTCGAACGGAATGATGAGTGAATTCCTTGCTTCTGAATTTTTGATCGCACCTAACAAAAAGTCTCGGTCATTCGCAGGCTCGCCACGGACATAGATTTGCGTGACTAATTCTCGTGTTCCAGCCGTGATTTTCATATGAATATGAGGTGCGCGACCTGGGTAGGTCACAGGCTTAATGGTTCTAAACCGATATCGACCCTGAGCATCTGAAATGGTTGCTCCGTACCCTTGGAAGAAGGGATCGATTCCGCCGCCTGCGTGCGGGTGGTGATAAGCACCAAAGGCATCACATTGCCAAATTTCAATCTGAGCATCAGGGATGACGACGCCATTGGAATCGATGACCCGTCCGAAGAGATTGGTCACTTCACCTGTCGCCACACCGTCACTTCCTTCGACAAACGTCAGGTCTGCGTTGCTATCGAGTGGAATTTTCAACGGATAAAACGGCCCCAAACTTTGTGGTGGTGTCGCCCGCGCATGCAGCGATTGAGCCACTGAATATAAGGCCAGACCTGTCAGATGAGAGAGGAATGTCCTTCGCTTTACGTTCATCAAAGACAGCCTCCTTCGATGTCTTGATCGACAATTCTGTGTGCGCGACAAGACCAACAGGTCTCAAAAGTCCCAGGATTCGTTAACGAACAACGCGCACACATCCAGTCCTCCAACGTATCTAGAGGTTTAAACGTCTCTAGAACGCACGTCGCAGAAAACCAATCCTTTTGCTCCATAATCCACACCTCAGGCCACATTTCGACGAAGGGCAACTCTCCGACACCAGATTGAAGCCCCTCATTTTTGATCAGCGAAGAAATGCCCTGCACTTTCAGTAAGGAGTTCAGCAGTTGTGCTTCAATGATATCGCCGGCGGTGTACAGCTTTTTCATCGATCATTGGTATCATGAATGCACACGCCAGGAAAGTTTGAATCAGCCATTGATACTCAAATGGAAATGATCTCTCGATGTGTTTATGGGTTCAGAAATTTTGAGAACCACAGAACACGTGTTCTCGTCCAATGTGGATGGGTTGGAGTGATCAATCGTGTCTAGTGAATATCGACTATCCCCCGTTGATGGGGTAGAGCCCGGGGTTATGGGAATAAAATGGCGGAGAGGCAGGGATTCGAACCCTGGATAGGCTATTAACCTATGCCGGTTTTCAAGACCGGTGCATTCAACCGCTCTGCCACCTCTCCAAAGATCGCGATCACGATTGGGGCCGCATGTTAGGCGATTAAGTACTTGGATTCAACTATTGCGTTATCTTACCCTATGATCAACGATTGACCCTTGGACGAAACACATTATCATGTCGTCTTTCGGTTCGACGGCCCTAGTAAAAGGAGTTATTTGTGAGCAATACCAAGATCATAGTGCCTGTCTTCATTGGCGCAGCCATCTTACTCATCGGAGCGCGGTCTATTTCATGGGAGACTAATCA
>ERZ1089246.52-NODE-52-length-13781-cov-9.555369_pt1 | contig 13781 bp, 10 predicted proteins | sample MGYA00383552_ERZ1089246 | MGnify/ENA primary metagenome ERZ1089246 (study PRJEB34543, sample SAMEA5968663) | marine metagenome | biome: water | collected 2014-06-21 | depth 0 m | study: Ocean Sampling Day (OSD) data from North Adriatic Sea
GTTCCTTCGCTGTCTCAATCGGATGAATGACACCATCGATATTTGCCGTGTTGATGGCGAAATCAAGATTGATCAGGACAATATTCACGATCCTCGCATCGATGTTGTCTCGCTACGCGCGCGGGTTGGTATGGTATTTCAGAAGCCAAACCCATTTCCGAAATCGATTTACGACAATATCGCTTATGGTCCACGTATTCACGGTTTGGCGCGGAATAAAGTTGAGCTTGACGAGATCGTTGAACGGTCTTTGGAGCGCGCGGGCCTCTGGGGCGAAGTCAAAGATCGGCTTGATCAGCCTGGAACAGGTTTGTCAGGTGGCCAGCAGCAGCGGCTTTGTATTGCTCGCGCGGTTGCAGTGAGCCCAGAAGTCATTTTGATGGATGAGCCATGTTCAGCGCTTGATCCGATTGCCACTGCGAAAATCGAAGAGTTGATTCATGAATTACGGGAACAATATACCATCGTGATTGTGACTCACTCGATGCAACAGGCAGCACGTGTCTCAGATCGGACAGCATACTTCCACTTGGGTAAGTTGGTTGAGGTTGGTGAAACGAAGCAGATATTCACGAATCCAGTGCATGAGCTGACGCAGGACTACATTACAGGTCGATTCGGATAATTTGATGGCAGATTTAAAAGAAGATTTTGCGCGACATATCTCCAGTGAATTTAATGAGGAGCTCGAGGGGCTTTGCGCGGATCTTCTGAAAATGGGGGGGTTGGCGGAACGCCAAGTTCGCCTCGCTATTGAATGCCAAGAACAGTTCGATTCAGCGCTCGTTGATCAGATCAAAGCGGCCGAAAACGCGGTCAATGCCTGGGAAATTAAAATCGATGAGTTGGTGGCGACGTTGATCGCCAGACGCCAACCCGCAGCAACCGACTTGCGCCTTGTCTTAGTGATTTCCAAGATCGTTCGAGATTTAGAGCGGGCCGGAGACGAGGCCAACAAGGTCGCACAGATGGCGCAAAAAGCCCATGAATCTGCGCATGCATCGGCGATCGGGCTCTCAGAAGTTCGGGCGATCGGTGATCAGGTCTTGCGGATGCTCGGAGACGCGTTGACTGCTTTTGCTCGCATGGATCCTGAGATGGCACTCGATGTCGCAAGAGACGATAAAGAAGTGGACCGCACCTATGAAGTCGCATTGCGTGCCTTGGCGGCTCATATGATTGAGGATCCTCAGGAAATAGGGTCCGTGTTGAATGTGATGTGGGTACTACGCGCACTTGAGCGTGTTGGTGACCACGCAACCAACATTGCCGAGCATGTCATCTACCTCGTGAAAGGGACGGACATCAGACACTTGTCAGTCACAAATGTTGAAGAAACACTGAAGACGACCGCCAATTTAGTGAATTAACCGGTCTGCCGGAATCACACAATGAAATTCTGAACCTTGTCCGACCTTGGATTGAATTTCCAACGTTCCTCCATGGCGGTAGAGGATATGCTTGACGATCGCTAACCCAAGGCCAGTGCCTCCCGTTTCCCTCGAGTGACTATTATCTACCCGATAGAAGCGTTCGGTGAGCCTTGGTAAGTGCTCTGTTGAAATCCCCGGGCCATCATCTTTCACTGTAATGACGCCATCTTCTCCGCGCAGATTGAAACTCACCGCAATCTGCGCGCCATCATGTGAATATCGCACCGCGTTAGCGGTCAAATTGGTCAGCGCCGATGACAATTCATTCCAGTCACCTCGTAAGGTCTTTGGCGCGCAGTCAGCCATCACAATCTGTGTCTGTTGTTTCTGCACTGCGCGTTTGACTTCGTCTGCATCCTGAATCGCATACTGGATCAAATCTTGAACTTGAAACTCTTGAGGGGTGGCGTCTGGGGCGGTCGTCTCCAACTGTGACAGGATCAACAAATCTTTGATCAGCGAGTTCATCCGATCCGCTTGTTTAAATGCTTGCCCAACAGCACGCACACCTGCATCACTGACTAGATCGTTATCGATTATGGTCTCGAGGTACCCTGTAATGACCGTCAGCGGTGTTTTCAGTTCGTGCGAGACATTGGCAATAAAATCAGACCGCATGCGTTCGAGCCGGGTAAACCGTGTGACATCGCGAACGACTAACAAAAACCCCGTTTTATCGATCGAACAGACGGTGTATTCGAGCATTTTCCCAGAGGTGATGGGGGAAGGAAGCGTGATGGGTAAATCGTATTTCCCGGTTTTGACGTAGGTGTAGAGTTCGGGAGTTCTGACTAAATTGAATAGCGAGGCGTCTTTGTCAAAAGACTCACGTAACCCAAGCAAACGACTGGCGGGCTGATTCCACCAGTTAATTCGCCAATCTAGGCTCAGATGAATCAGTCCCGCATCGAGACTTGCGAGGGACTGATGCAGGTTGGCGAGGAGTTGATGGACGGAATCTCTTTCAGCGGCGATTTCCGACTCACGTTTTTGGATCCGTTGTGTCATATCAAGCCATAGACCAGGAACTTGTGTCATTTCTTGGCCTGGGCGCTTTTCTAACCAGCGATACATTTGGTTACGACGCCATACCGAAATGACTAACGCTCCCGAGATCAAAACGAGTGCTGTTTCGATCCAAAATCCAGTGAGTTGACCGAATGTGAGAATGCCGGCAACTAAAAGACCGGCCTGAATAATTGTTGTTCCGAAATAGCCGTACATACTGCGCCTTCAGGCCGGATTAGACATTGTTTTAACAGTCAACATCGTTGAACATAAGGATCTACGGAAACTATCGGATTGAAGGATCAACATTGCCGTCCTATCCCTTCATTGAAAAAGAGTTAAGTTGGCTATCATTTAACCATCGGGTGCTCCAAGAGGCGATGGATAAGTCGAATCCGCCAATTGAGCGCGCTCGATTTTTAGGTATCTACTCAAGCAACTTGGATGAATATTACAGGGTTCGAGTCGCAGATGTGCGCCGTCGGATACTTTTGCATCAAGAAGTTGGCGGCGATCCGCAGGCACGAGCACTGTTGACAGCCATTCAGCGTCGAACACTTGAGCTCAACGCGGAATTTGAGCTGGCACATTTGGAAGTGGTGCGAACGCTCGCGAGACACAACATCTTTCTGGAAAACGATGAGCAGCTGAGTATTGGGCACCGTGAATGGCTTCGAAAATATTTCCATTCGAGAATTCGGAAGTTCATCTGTCCTATTGTCGTGAGTCCGCAAGTCGATATGGGCGACGTGCTCGCGGATGATGCCACCTATTTAGTCGCCGAGCTTCGTCGGGGTGACGCCTATACCTATGCACTGATTGAAGTTCCTACCGACCATCATCCACGCTTTATCGAATTACCTGCAGAAACATCGCGCCGTAAAAAACCCCTGGTGTTGCTCGATAATGCGATTCGCATTGGTCTTCCAGAGATCTTCGAGGGTTACTTCGAATTCGATGAAGTGCAAGCATGGTCAATGAAGATGACGCGTGACGCCGAATATGATTTGTCTGACGAAATCGATGAGAGTTTGATGGATCGATTGTCCTCTGGGTTGAAGCAACGACTCACAGCCGAGCCGACACGTCTGGTGCATGATCGAGATATGCCAGATCGCGTCCTTGAAATGTTGAAGCGTGAGCTTGGCATTACCCGAATGGATGCGATTATCGCGGGTGGTCGTTACCACAACATGAAGGACTTCTTGGGCTTTCCTTCCATTGGTCGGGCGTCCTTACAGAATCCCGATCTCGAACCGATCGCTTCCAAGGCACTCGACAATCAGCGGAATTATTTTGATGTGATTCGCGCTAAGGATGTTCTCCTTCATTACCCCTATCACGATTTTTACCATTTCACCGAATGGCTTCGTCAGGCTGCCCATGATCCGGCAGTGGAATCGATCCGGATTAGCCTCTATCGCGTGGCCAGCTCGTCGCTGGTGATCAAGGCGCTGCTTGATGCGGCGGCGAATGGAAAAGAGGTGTCTGTGATTGTCGAATTACAGGCGCGTTTTGACGAAGAAAATAATATTCGATGGTCCAAATTACTGACGGATTCCGGGGTGCATGTCAGCTTTGGTATTGCCAATCTCAAAGTGCATTCGAAGTTGTGCCTGATTACCAGAAAAGAGGGTGATCAGCGGGTCCGCTATGCGCACATTGGAACCGGTAACTTCAACGAAAAGACAGCCCGGATTTATACAGATTTTAGCTTGTTGACGGCACGCCCTGAGATCACTGATGAAGTCCGTGAGGTCTTTGCCTTCGTCCAGGCACCTTATCGCCGGGTGAAATTCAAACATCTCTGGGTGAGTCCAACGACTCAGCGGTACGAGATCTATCGACGCATCGATCGAGAGATTGAATTGGCCGAAACCGGTCGTCGAGGCCGAATTCTGATCAAGGTGAATAACTTAGCTGACACTGATCTGGTGACCAAGCTGTATGAGGCAAATCGAGCTGGAGTCCAGATCGATGCCTGTGTTCGAGGAATGTGCACCGCGATTCCAGGGATTCCTGGTTTAAGTGATCGTATTCGTGTGATTAGTATTGTTGATCGCTTTTTGGAGCATCCCCGTGTTGCAGTTTTCTACAACGATGGTGATCCAGAAGTCTTTATCAGTTCAGCCGACTGGATGACACGAAACCTGGATAACCGCGTGGAGGTGGCCACACCGATTTATGATCCAGACCACAAAAAAACCATCATTGATTTGATGGAGCTTCAGTTTAAAGACACCACCAAAGCCCGATGGATCGACGAAGATCAAACCAACCCGTACGTCAACCGAGGTAATCGTCGCAAAGTTCGCGCACAAATGACGACCTATCACTACATCAAGCAGTTAGAAAGTGACTGATCAAGACACAAACGATGCCGGGCGTTTGGTTGCTGCGGTTGATCTGGGGTCCAATAGTTTTCATGTGACGGTCGCTAAACTGACCGCATCCGGTCTGCAAATTGTCATGCGAGACCGTGAGCGCGTGCGACTGGCCTCAGGCCTTGATGATGCGGATCAATTGGATGATGCTTCAATTGTGCGGGGGGTTGAGGCGCTGCAACGATTTGATGCTCGATTGTCAGCGGTGGAGCCTGCTGATATCCGAGTCGTCGGGACGCATACGCTTCGAGAGGCGGTGAACGCTGAGATTTTTATCGACCGCGCATCGGCGGTTTTTCGTGCTCCGATCGAGATCATTTCAGGTCCTGAAGAAGCCCGTCTTATTTTTCATGCAGTCGCCCACACGCAGCCAGTCGATGGACCTTTTATGGTGTTTGATATCGGCGGTGGTTCGACTGAGTTTGCGATTGGCCAAAATTACGATCCCTTATTTCTGTCGTCGCGAACGTTGGGTTGTGTGACCTATACCAACCAGTTCATGCCGAGTGTGAATAAAAAAACGTTTTCAGATGTGGAGTTAGCCACCAAGCGCGCGATTGAGCCAATCGTGAGTCGCATCAAAGCGATTCCTTTCGACATCTGTTTTGCCACATCGGGAACCGCCAAGGGTGTCAGTGCCCTCGGTGAATATTTAGGGTTCGGTCCTCGGATCAGTCAAGAATCGATCCAGGCATGCAAAAAATTCTTATCGAAAGACAGTAATCGTAAAATTGCAGATATCCCGAACGTCAGCGTCGAACGCATGCAGGTACTCCCTGCCGGCGTAGGGATTTTGGCGGCGATTTTGGCGGAACTTGAATTGACTGAAATTGTTTACGCTGATGCAGCGCTTCGCGAAGGCGTGCTCTACACCATGGATGACCGGTTAAAGGCCGATGATATTCGTGAACGCACCGCGATGGATTTAGTGAATCAATACACCATCGATCGAGCACAAGCTGAGCGTGTGAAACAAACCAGTGAACAAGTCTTTGACGCACTCGCTGAGCATTGGAATTTGAATGATGAAGATCGGCATATGTTGATTTGGGCGGCGATGCTGCACGAAATTGGTTTGCCAATTAACTATTCTGGATTTCATCGCCATGGCGCATACATTTTGGGGAATACGCCACTTCCTGGGTTCAATCGTGAGCAACAAGATGTGCTCGCGATTTTGGTCAGGCTCCATCGGAAGCGTTTGGATTTGTCGGTGATTCCGGAATTGCGGTATTGGTCTGGCAATCGCCTGATGAAGCTCATTCGCATCTTAAGGATCGCCACCGTTCTTCGGATTGGTCGCCAAGAGAAACAGATCCCCGATTTTTCGATCCAGTCTACCGGCGATGATATTCGCTTGGTGTTTGCAAAGAATACGCTCAAACGCCATCCAGTGATGACCTTGGATTTGCAAGAGGAAATCAAGCGTCAGGCAGACGCTGGGTACACCTTGGAATTAGACGGCTGACTGCGTGCCTTGCTCGGCGAGTGGGGCAAACCGGTACCCTGTGCCTCGAACTGTCTCGATCAGATTTTCATGTCGATTGCCAAGCGCCTTGCGAAGACGACGGATGTGTACATCAACCGTTCGCTCTTCCACATACACATCGCCACCCCAAACACGGTCGAGTAATTGGGTGCGAGAAAATGCACGCTCGGGATGGGTCATAAACAATTGCAGTAGCCGATATTCAATCGGACTGAGCGTTAACAACTGTCCGCAGGACGTCACGCGCTGACCGACAGGGTCAAGGCGCAACTGATCAAATTCAACAGGCTCCTCGACGCCTTTTGGTGTTGTGCGTCGTAAAATGGCTTTGAGACGAGCAACAAGCTCTCGCGGAGAAAACGGCTTGGTGATGTAATCATCGGCAACTTCAAGGCCGGTGATTTTGGCGTCTTCTTCACCTCGAGCGGTCAACAAAATCAGCGGAATGTCTGCGGTATCTGAGTTGCGGCGTAAGCGTCGGCAGAGTTCAAGACCTGAGACGTTGGGCATCATCCAATCAATCAACATCAGGTCAGGAATGCGCGCTGTGACTTCGGCAAGAGCAGACTGCGCGCTATCAGCCTCTCGGACCTCGAAGCCCGCCATTTCCAATGCCACGGCAAGCATTTCTCGAACCGCAGGCTCGTCGTCCACGATTAAAACACGGCGCAGCGGTTGCTGACTCATAGCGATTCCTGAAACCTATTCGTGAACAGGATAAAACCATAGGTTTATTACAGAAAGGTTACGATCGAAATAAAAATGTCATAAAGAACCGAGAACCGCACCGACAAAGAGGGCTGCACCGAATCGGTGGTTTTCGATGAAGGCTCGGAAACAGGCATCACGGGACCGAGTTCGTGCGATGCGTTGCTGATGGAGCGCAAATCCAATTGCCCCGATGATCCCAACAATGACCATCGGATGGAGTTGGGCAAGCCAGAACGCATAGGAGAAGCCAGCCACGGCAATGAGTTGGCAACAGCCAATCGCGATGAGGTCAAACCGTCCAAATACGATGGCTGTCGACTTCACTCCAATGCGTAAATCGTCGTCGCGGTCGACCATGGCATAGAAGGTGTCATAGGCAAGCGTCCAAGCCACATTGCCAGCAAACAGCGCCCAGACCAGTGGGTCTAGAGGTTGTTGATAAGCCGTGAATGCCATGGGTATTGCCATGGAGAATGCCAGGCCGAGTCCGATTTGTGGCCAAAACGTGATGCGTTTCAGCCAGGGGTAAATGATCGCGAGTATGAGCGCGATGACCGATAACATGATCGTTTCGGCGTTGGTGAGTAAAACCAGTGCAAAGGCAACCAACAGTAACGCTATCGCTAAGATCACTGCTTCTTTGACCGGCAGGTTACCTGTGGTGATCGGGCGATACCGAGTTCGTTTGACATGTTTATCGAATTGACGATCGGTCAGATCATTCACCACACAGCCGGCGCTTCGAGTGATCACGACCCCAAGGGTGAAAATGACCCAGATAGCCAGATCGAATGAGTCGGCTTTGAAACCTGCTAATGTCAGCGCAATCCAGGTTGGCCAGAGCAGGACAATCCAGCCAACAGGCCGGTCAAGACGAGTCACTTGAATCCAAAACGGGATTCGTGAGGCAAGGGTTCGAATGTCAGACATGGGCAAAGTGTTCCTCATGACCGATCCACCTTTCAATCAATTGTTCACGCACTCCCTGAGGTCCGGTTCGGATTGTTTCAGCAAGCGACGCGATTTCATCCAGCAACCCAGCGTGTTGGGTCAAATCGGCCACGCGAAAAGAGAGTTCACCGGTCTGGCGGGTTCCAATGACGTCACCTGGTCCTCGTAACTGGAGATCAGCTTCAGCCAGGATGAAGCCATCGCTCGTTTCTTTGAGGAGATTCAAGCGATCGCGTGATTGTTGAGAAATCGTGTCACCTGCAAGCAGAAGACAGAAACTCACGCGCGCACCTCGCCCCACACGACCCCTGAGTTGATGCAGTTGAGCGAGACCCAGGCGCTCAGGATTTTCAATGACCATGATATTCGCGTTGGGAACATTGACGCCGACCTCAATCACGGTCGTTGCAACCAACAGATCAAGATCGCCATGGCTAAATGCAGCCATCACCTGAGATTTGTCATCGGCCTTCATCCGGCCGTGAACAAGGCCAACACGACGATGGGGAAGTTGTTGTTTCAGTTTCTCAGCCCGCGTTTCCGCAGCCTCAGCGATACTTTGATCGGTTTCTTCGATGAGTGTACAAACCCAATAGGCTTGACCCCCCTCACTGAATTGCGCATCCAGACGGTTTGTGATCTCGCCGGCGCGTGTCTGACTTAACAGTCGCGTATCGACTGGAGTCCGGCCGGGTGGCAAGGCATCAATCACTGAGACATCCAAATCAGCGAAATGAGTCATGGCGAGTGTTCTAGGGATTGGTGTGGCTGTCATGATGAGCTGGTGTGGTGTCAGGTCCTTTCCTTTTTCGCGCAACAGGAGGCGCTGTGCGACACCAAACCGGTGTTGCTCATCGATGATCGCGAGGCCGAGTCGATGAAAGACGATGTCCGTTTGAAAGAGGGCATGAGTTCCAATCACCATCTGACATGAGCCATTCGCGATTTGCTCGAGAATGGTTCGCCTTGGTTGAGCCTTCATGGACCCAGTGAGCCAACCGACTGAAATTCCAAGTGGGCTGAACCAGGTCGCAAACTGCGCCGCATGTTGTTCTGATAAGAGCTCAGTTGGAGCCATCAATGCCACTTGGAAGCCGGCGTCAATGACAGGTAGAGCTGCTAGAGCTGCCACGAGTGTTTTTCCAGAGCCCACATCACCTTGAAGCAAGCGAAGCATAGGGTGGCCACTTTGTAGATCGTGATCGATGTCTTTGAGCACACGTTGTTGTGCCTCTGTCAGCTCAAATGGAAGCTCCGTGATCAGCTGTTTCCTCGCCTCTGCTGCCGTGGACTGCAGGCAAGGCGCCTGGTAGCGGATGTAGTCATCTCGTCGCGTCAGTAACAAGAGCCGATGGGCGAGCAGTTCTTCAAACGCCAGTCGCTCCACGTAGGGGCTTGCAGGCAGCCCTTTGGTCGGCTGATGCAGAGCAAGCAGCGCATCCCACAACGCGGGACGATGCTTGGTATGAGCGGCATCTAATAACTCGTCTAACGCATAAAAATCAGCGCCTTTGGCGAGGGCTTGCCGAATCAAGTCGCGAAGTTTGGGTTGCGAAAGCCCGTCAGTGGTTGGGTAAATCGGCGTGAGTGTGTCATCTAACGGTGGTGGATCGCCTTTGAACACGGAAATTTCTGGATGAATGAATTCGGTCACTCCTTGGTTGATCCTAGGTTCGCCAAAGATTCGAACGGAGGCTGCACTTTTCAGAGTGGCTAGGTAGGCCCGTGAAAAATGAAATAATCGAATGCGAGCGGCCCCTGTCAGATCTTCAAAGGTCAACACAGCTTGCATGCGGCGACCGGGGATGATCGATTGAGCTGTGATTTCGCCTTGTAGAAGCTGAGGAGTCCCCGGCTGCAGATCGGCGATGTCGACAAGAGTGGTCCGGTCCTCATAGCGCGCCGGCAAATGAAACAAGAGATCTCGGAAAGAATACAGGCCCAAGCGGTTCAGTGCTTGCTCAACTTTGGGACCAACGCCTGTAAGACTTTGTAATTCGCTAGGCTGCCTGGTGTTTTGCATTCAGCTGCGGACCAACCTGTGTTCTGATGACATCGACCAAGAGATCGATCGCTTCAGTTCTTGGGAATTGTTTTCTCCAAGCAATGGCCACGGTTCGTGATGGTTCGGGTTGAGAAAATGGTTTGGTGATCAGATAACCTGGTGCGTAGCTTTTGGTGCCAGCCGCCGATGCAGGGAGTACCGTGACCCCGAGCCCTGAGGCGACCATATGACGGAGAGTCTCCAGCGAACTGCCCTCGGCGACGACGTTGTTGCGATCATGCGCTGCTCTCGATAAAGCAGGACAAGCATCGATCACTTGATCTCTGAAGCAGTGGCCTTCGCCGAGCAACAACACATTTTCGGTATGTAATTGTTTCGGTGGAATGTGTGCCTCATCGGCCCAAGGGTGGTTGGCGGGCAAAAGGACTTCAAAGGGCTCGGTGTAGAGTTCGCGAACTTCAACATCTGGTTCGGTAAACGGAAGTGCGACGATAATTGCATCCAATTGACCTTTTTTCAGCATTTGACGCAATGTGCCGGTAAAGCTTTCTTCGATATAAAGCTTCAGTCTTGGTTCGGCGGCCTTCAGTGCCGGTAGTAACGCTGGAAAGAGGTACGGCCCAATAGTGTAAATCGCCCCCAGTCTCAACGGCGCTAAGAACGGATCTTTCACATGGTCTGATAATTCTTTAAACGCGTCGACTTCTTGCAGGATCGTCCGGGCTTTTTCAACTAACTGCTCGGCAACAGCGGTTAAGTGAACTCCTGTCTTACTGCGTTCAAACAGAGTGACACCCAGTTCATCTTCGAGTCGCTTCACGCCAATAGACAAGGTAGGCTGACTGACGAAACATCGAGAGGCGGCGCGTCCAAAATGTTTTTCGTCGGCAACGGCAATAATGTATCGAAGTTCTGTGAGGGTCATCGTTGTGTCTAATCCTTGGGATATCGTCATCCTAGGCTGTGGCCAGTTAGGAGGCAACCTGAAAACCGAGCTTGAGGCGGAAAAACTTCAAGTCCTGGGTGTTCGAAGAACACCAATGCCCGACGATCCGACCTGTCTTCGCCTCGACTTGGATGCTCCTGACAGTTGGAATCGATTATGCCGGATACCGCTCTCACAACAGGCCGTGATTGTGACGATCATGACGCCGGATACTCGGACTGAATTGGCGTATCGAGAGCGCTATGTCGGTGTCTCCGCGAAGCTCCGTCAATGGGCATCATTGCCAGGCCGTGAGCATCCCGTGATTTGGGTGAGTTCCACTGCGGTGTTTGGTCAGCATCAAACCGGAATTTTAGATGAGTCCGTCCCTGTTTCCCCTGACCATTGGCGTGGTCAACTGTTATGGGAGGCGGAACAGAATATTGCGCAAATCAAAGCCCCCACAACCGTGATTCGGTTTGCAGGTCTTTATGATGCAAAAAGTGTCATGCGCCTCAGGGATCCGCTGTTTCGCGCACAATTAGACCCTAAGGCCGTGTCAAACCGCTTACATCGGCAAGATGCAGTCAGTTGGTTGCGGGAATTGGCGCTCGGTCATTCTCGTGGTGAGCAGATGCCAGCCTTAATCCACGGCGTGGACCAAGGATCAGCCACCTATCAACAGATTTTTGATCTCCTTGACGGAGCGAATATGCCCTTAACACCCGCGACAGAAGGTCGGATCTTGGCGACACAACTGGGCGATCGAATGCCAAGGCTCCGATACCCAACCTGCGAAGCTGTCCTCAGCCGACCATAATTCCATCGACCTCGACGCGTGCACCCTTGGGCAATTCAGCCACTCCAATCGCCGCCCGTGCTGGATAAGGAGCTTCAAATAACTCCTCCATGACTTGGTTGACGACTGGAAAATGATCGAGGTCAGTTAAAAAAATATGCACCTTGGCAAGCTGATTGAGGCCACCTCCGGCTGCTTCACAGACGGCTTTGAGGTTGCTAAACGCTTGGCGGATTTCCGCCTCAATGTCACCTTCAACCAGAGCCATGCTGCCTGGGACTAGAGGGATTTGCCCAGATAAGTAAGTGGTCTGGCCAACTTTAACGGCTTGAGAATAGGTGCCGATGGCAGCAGGTGCATCTGCTGTCGCGATAAAACTTTTGTTCATGATTAAGCTCGTATTCGTGAGATTTTCATAACCGACTTGATGCGCCGAATATGACGGACAACATTTGCGAGATGTTGTCTGTCACGGACGCCGACTTCAAGAACGATCACACTGGTTTTCGCATCCCGCTCCTCGCGATTGATGCGGTCGATTGCTGCATCGGCTTCGGAGACTGCAGACGCAATATTGGCAATGATGCCGGTTTCTGCCTCGACGATGATTTTGAGAGCGGTATAAAACTCGCCATTGAGATCATCGTCCCAGGTTAAGAAGACGGATTTTTCCGGGTTATCACGGATTTCTGAGACGTTGTTACAGGTTTCATGGTGAATCACCATGCCACGGCCTTTAGAGATGTGTCCGATGATCGGATCTCCCGGAATCGGGCGACAACATTTTGCATAGCTGGTCAACAGTCCTTCAGATCCCTTGATTGCAAGAGGCCTTGTATCCCCATTTTGGGACAACTTGGCGGGCTCTGAATCCGCATCAGGGACTAGCCGTCTCGCAATGGAATAGGCGACTCGGTTACCCAGTCCGATATCTTCAAGAATGTCGTCAAATTCAATGAATTCAGCTTCTTTGACCAACGTCTGTTTTTGTTCGTCTGGAATTCGGTCGAAACTGGACCCTAGATTGGCTAAAGCACGACTTAATAAGCGTTGACCGAGACTCACCGATTCTGACCGTTGCTGATTTTTGAGGAAGTGACGAATGGCTGAACGTGCTTTTCCGGTCACGACAAACGAGAGCCAAGCGAGGTTCGGCTTGGCGTGCTTGGCGGTGACGATTTCCACCGTTTGACCGGATTGAAGAACCGTTGAGAGTGGCGCTAGCGCCTTATCAATTCGGCATGCAACACACCGATTTCCGACGTCTGTGTGCACTGCATAGGCGAAATCGACCGCTGTTGCCCCACTCGGTAATTCCATGATCTTGCCTTTCGGCGTGAAAATGTAAATGTCGTCGGGGAAGAGATCGATTTTGACGTTTTCGATGAATTCGAGCGAGTTACCGGCGCGTTGCTGGATTTCCAAAAGCCCTTTGACCCAGCGGTTGGTGCGCTGTACTGCGGCGGTATCGTCAGACCCCGCTTTATACAACCAGTGTGCCGCAATACCGCCAGAAGCCATGGCATCCATTTCTGAGGTTCGGATTTGAATTTCAATGGGCACGCCATGCATGCCAAAGAGTGTCGTATGGAGACTCTGGTAGCCATTTGCTTTTGGGATCGCGATGTAGTCTTTAAACCGTCCGGGACGAGGCTTGTATAAATTATGCACAATTCCAAGCGTCCGATAACAATCATCGACGGAGTCTGTGACGATGCGAAAGGCATAAACATCCATGATGTCGGAGAACGATTTTCGCTGGTCACGCATCTTGCGGTAAATGCTATTGGCTGCTTTTTCACGCCCTTCGATGCGAACTTTAATGCCGCTTTTTTCCAGTGCGCTCTCAAGTGATTCTAGGATCTCGGAAACGATTTTTTTGCGATTACCGGCCACTGTCTGGACCGCGCGCTCGATGCGTTCGATGCGCATGGGAAACATCGCGCGATAGGCCAGTTCATGCAGTTCACTGCGGAGCTCGTACATGCCCAACCGATTAGCGATGGGGCTGTAGATATCCAGTGTTTCTTTGGCGATACGACGGCGCTTTTCGGGGTTGAGCGAGCCGATTGTGCG
>ERZ1089246.55-NODE-55-length-13651-cov-6.445940_pt1 | contig 13651 bp, 14 predicted proteins | sample MGYA00383552_ERZ1089246 | MGnify/ENA primary metagenome ERZ1089246 (study PRJEB34543, sample SAMEA5968663) | marine metagenome | biome: water | collected 2014-06-21 | depth 0 m | study: Ocean Sampling Day (OSD) data from North Adriatic Sea
CGCCAGCTATGGGTCATCGGAGTGACGCTGATTGTCTTTGGGCTCCTTCTGGGGCTAGCCGACTTCATCGGTAAAAAGCGCCGGGCAATTAGCGAGTTGGGTGTGGGATCGGGTATTGCCTTTGGTATTGGCCAGGCGCTTGCCCTGATTCCCGGGGTCTCAAGATCGGGTGGATCAATTACCGTCGGGCTGCTTTTGGGATTCACCAGAGAGGCTGCTGCTCGCTACAGCTTCCTGCTGGCAATTCCCGCTGTTCTGGCAGCTGGCACACTGCAGTTTGTTAGCTCGTTTGGACATTTGCCGCAGGATCTGCTCTTGGCAACCATCACTGCCACGATTGTTAGCTTCGTTTCTGGCTATGCGGTTATCGCCTGGCTACTTCGCTATCTAGAGCGAGGTTCCTTCTTGCCATTTGTGCTCTGGCGGGTAATAGTGGGGTCGCTGCTGCTGATCGGCCTTGCGATCGGTGCTATTTAGCCCTGGTCACCCGGGGAGTCTGGACGCTGCCTGAGGTAGCGCTCAAATTCTTTGGCTAGGGCGTCCCCTGATGCCTGCTGGGAATCCAATTCATCGCGACTGGTCTCCAGCTGGGTGACGTAGGCGGCCATCTCCTCGTCAGACTCAGCCATCTCATCGATTGAGCGCTCCCACTCGAAAGCAAGTTCGGTAAGAGTGTCAGAGTCAAAGGCAAAAGGAGTGACGGAGGTTAGCTCAGATAGAAAGCTGATCGCGGCCTTTGGGTTTGAGGTGTTGTGGACGTAGTGAGGAACCGAACCCCAAAGCGAAAGGACCGGAATGCCCTCTGCCTCAAAGGCCTGGGACAAAACCGTCAGGATTCCAACGGGACCCTCGTATCGAGATGGCTCGAGGTCAAACAGTTCTCTGAGAGCTGGGTTCTGTGAGGAGCGGAAGACCTGCATGGGTCTTGTGTGGGGCACATCAGCCAGCATTGCACCCAGCATGATCACGTAGTCAATCTCGCGGTCCTGAACCATCTCCAGCACCTCGCCGGCAAAGCTCAGCCAGCGCCTAGAGGGCTCGGTGCCAATGAGCAAATAGAGATCATCAAGCGCTGGGATTTTGGCAATCTGCTCTTTAGAGGCCTGCATTAGCTCAGTGCCTGGCCAGCTGAGGGTGCGGTTTCCGTCCTCGTCAAGCTCGAGCATTGGGCGAGAAAACTGGAAGTCGTAGTAATCCTCTGGATCAACGGCGTCTATGGTCATGGCCTGGATCTGCTCGGCGATGGCCTTTACAGCGCCCGAGGCAGCCTCGGTGGCGTCGTTCCAACCCTCAAATGCCACAACCAGAATTCGACCGGAAAGCATCTAGCTCCTTTGTTCCAGGTGAAAACTCTAATTCACACCTCAAACTAGACTTGCCGCAATGTCAAAAAACGCTTTCCCCCTCGCCGTGCTTTGGGATATGGACGGAACCCTGGTCGACTCCGAGCACTACTGGTCGATCAGCCAAAACCGGCTGGCGAACCAGTACGGCGCCATCTGGACTGACGAGGACGAGAAAGGCGTCATTGGCTCATCGCTCTATGACTCCTCGGACCTAATTAAGCGAAAGTTTGGCATCGAGGACAAAAGCGTCCAGGAGATTATCGACCACCTCACTGACGAGGTAATTGAGCAGTTGAGGCAGGTTTTACCCTGGCGTCCCGGCGCTCTTGAATTACTCCTTGAACTCAAGCAGGCCGGCATCAAGACCGCACTAGTAACAATGTCGATGCGCAGAATGGCCCTCGCGGTTGCCGAATCGATTCCATTCGCGGCCTTTGACGTTGTGATTGCTGGAGACGACGTTCGGTACGGCAAGCCCCATCCTGAGCCCTATTTGACTGCTGCTGCGAAACTGGGAGTTGCACCCATCGACTGCATCGCCTTTGAGGACTCGGTTACCGGCCTGAACAGCGCAGCTGCCGCCGGAACTCATGCAATTGGCGTGAGAAACTTAGTTGAATTACCCGGTGGCAGCGACAGAAAGATAATTGACACCCTGGTTGGACTGTCTGCCACAAACCTCCACGAACTGAGAATTCATGAGTGAGATATTCAAGGCAGGGGATAGGGCTCAGCTAACCGGCCCCAAGGGCAAGATGAATACCATCGTGCTCGAGGTAGGCGGCAAGCTTGGCACCCACAAGGGCGACATTCACCACGACCAGATAATTGGCATTCCCTCTGGTTCCGTTATCGAAAACCGCAACGGCGACAAGTACCTGGTTCTAAAGCCACTCTTATCGGACTATGTGCTCTCGATGCCCCGAGGGGCCCAGATCATCTACCCAAAGGACGCTGCACAAATCATTGTCGAGGGAGACATTTTCCCAGGTGCGACAGTCATTGAAGCTGGCGTTGGCTCGGGAGCACTCTCCGCATACCTGCTGAGGGCAATCGGCGACTCAGGCCACCTTCACTCGTTCGAGGTTCGCGAGGAGTTTGCCCAGATTGCAAAGGCAAACGTAGCTAACTTCCTTGATGGAGAACCTAAGAACTGGACCGTGAGGATTGGCAAGCTTCAGGAGCAGTTGCCGCTGGCTATAGATGCCAAGAGCGCAGATCGAGCAATCCTGGACATGTTGGCTCCCTGGGAGTGCGTTGAGGCGGTCCATTCTGCGCTTAGACCAGGTGGAGTGCTCGTTGTCTACGTTGCCACCGTCACGCAGCTGAGCAGGACCGTCGAGGAGATTAAGTCACTAGGTGGCTTCACTGACCCAAGCGCATTTGAAACCACTGTTCGACCTTGGCACCTTGAAGGGCTTGCCGTGAGGCCAGAGCACCGCATGATCGGCCACACCGGCTTCTTGATGACCGCAAGGCGGTTAGCTGATGACACCGAGCTGCCAGACTTCAGAACCAGAAGGGTCAACAAGGCGGAGTTTACGGATGCGGATATGGACTCCTGGCTTCCCGAGGCCATGGGGGTAAGGCCAATCGGTGAGAAAAAGCTGAGAAAGACCGTGAGAAAGGTCACATCCGAGACCGATAAGCGGAAGAATTAGGAAATCGAAGGGAACCCATTGAAAAAACTTCTGGCACTTATTGCGCCCGTCTTGCTGATCGCGGGCTGCGCAGCTGCAGAGACTGAGCCCCAGGGCTATGCGCAGATTTCCACCAAGCTTGAGAACTACTGCGAGCCATACTCAACCGGCGACGCCGCTGACTTGATTTCAGCAGCGGGAGAGCTGGTTCAGCAGCCAGAGGTTAGCTTCCCCTATCCGCTTGAGGGCACCGGAGTAGAGACCAAGGTCATCATTGAGGGATCTGGTGGTGCGATCGTGGGTGGACAGCGAGTCTCGCTTCACTACGCAGGCTTCAATGCCGCAACCGGTGAGCAGTTCCAGGCAAGCGACTTCACAACCGACGACTACATCTTCCAAGACCTTGTTCAGGGAAACAGCCCAGACTTCTGCAAGGCCCTTACCGGCGTGCAGGTTGGCTCGAGGGTTGCTGTGCTACTTAACCCCGAGGCCGCACACGACTCTGCAGGAATCCCAGCGCTTGGCATAGAGGCCTCTGATGGCATCATCTTTATCTTCGACGTAGTGGATGCGTTCCTACCAAGAGCCGTGGGTGACGCTAGGGCAGCCGAGGCTGGTATGCCAACCGTGATCCTCGCACCACAGGGCCAGCCAGGTATTCAGGTCCCAGCAGAAGATGCACCCAGCGAGTTCCGCAGGACAGTATTGATTGAGGGAACTGGAGAACCAATCGAGATTGGCGACCAGGTAGTTGTTCACTACGCAGGTTGGACCTGGGAGGGCGAACAGTTCGACAACTCGTGGGATCGCATCTCACCGGCCAGCTTTACGGTCTCCTCTAACTCATTGATTGAGGGCTTTGTCCAAGCACTTGAGGGGGTAAAGGTTGGGTCGCAGGTCATTGCCGTGATTCCACCAGATCTCGGCTACGGCGATTCAGCACAGGGCTCGATACCACCAGGTTCTACCCTGATATTTGTAATTGACGTTTTGGGTAAGGACTAGCCAAAAGACCTAGGGGGCAAGGTGGCAAAGCAATCTCCAGCTGAGCGCCTCTTTACCCTGACCTGCTGTCTGCTTGCCTCCCCGGTAATAGGGCTCAGCAAGCAAGATCTCTTTGATGCTGTGCCTGCCTATCGGGAATCAAGTGGTGGCGATGCTCTCGAGAAGATGTTTGACAGAGACAAAAAGGCGCTGCGCAACATGGGAGTGCAGCTGGAGGTAAGAAACAACGACGCCTTCGAAGAGGGCGAGAGTGCCCGCTATCTGATTAGCCGTGGAGCCTTCGTTTGGCCCGCAGAGTTTGAGCTCAACCCCAAGCAGCTTGGCCTAGTTGAACTTGCGGCAAGATCATGGAACACGCAAATCTTTGGCAGCGCAGCTCGCAGCGGCCTAACCCGGCTGAAGTCTCGGGGCATGGTCGAGATAGACAGGCAGCTGCAGCACATCTCACCGCGCCTTGTTGCAAAGCACGAATCTTTTGGGCCGTTAGCAGACGCCATAAGCGCAACGACAACAGTCGTCTTCGAATACCGCAAGAGCGATGGCAGTCAGTCTGTGCGAGAGGTTGAGCCGCTCAAGTTACGCCTGATTGAGGGGGAGTGGGTCCTGCTTGCCCAGGAGCGAGAGGCCGTAAAGAACTTCTTGCTCCGCAGAATCGTTAGCAAGGTCAGGGACACCGAGGCTTTATTTACTCCTCCCAGCGAGGCCGTGATTTCCCGAGCTGAGCAGGACCTGGTTGACTTTGCCGCATCGAATGTTGCGGTGATCGAGATAGTCCCCGATAGCGAGGCGTGGTGGCACTTTGGCTCAGAAAGAGAGCAGGTGGAGCTCAACTACATGGATGAGGCGCTGATGGCCGAGGACCTCATGGAGTTTGGAGCTGACCTAAAGGTAATAAGCCCAAAGTCTTTGGCTGATCGAATCAGGGCGGGATTTGAGGCGGTGATTGAGTCTCATGCCTAAGCAGGAATTAGATGGCGTTGAGCTATTCAATCTCTCGCTGTCAGTTGTCGGGACGGTACTTCGCGATGGCGACCAGCGGGTGAGCGACCTCGCTGAGCTATTCGAGGTTAGTGAAACGGCCATCAAGAAAGCCGTCATGGCCGTTGCGAATAGTGAGGACGTCAAGAACTGCGAGACCCACTTCTATGTTGACGTTGAAGAGCTTGCCGAGGGCTACGTGTCGCTCTCGCAAGGCATGTCATCCCTGAGCGAGCCGCCTTCACTGTCCAGGAGACAGCTGAGCTCCATTGCAATTGGCCTGGACTACCTAGCCGCAATTCCGCAGTTCAAGGCTGATGCAGACCTGCAGGCTCTTAGGGCACTAATCAGTGAGAGCTCACCAGCCTCTGCCACCTCCCACATCCCATCGCGCCTAACCGAGCAGATTGAGACTCTGCAGGAGGCGATGAGCAAGGAGCTTGCTATTGAGTGCGAATACATCAATCAAACCGGAGCCAAGTCCTCGCGAACCATAGACCCGCTCCGGATCGACTTCATCGGCCGTCGCCACTACCTGCGCGGTTTCTGCAGAACAAGTGGTGAGCTGAGGGCCTTCCGACTTGACAGGATCCAAAGTCTTAGCATCACCGGCCATTCCATTCCTGCGAAGACAAAGGGCCTTCCGATTCCCCAGGAGGTCTTTGGCGAGGTCACAGAGGAGCAGATTGTGGAGGTAACTGCGAGCGCCGAAGCGGCGGAGATTTTCTGGAACTTTCCAGTGGCAGGTAACACAAAGCGAACTGGCGACCAATTGCATGGTTCGATACGGGTCGGCAACTTGGCAGCCCTTGGCAGGCATGTGGCAAAGTATGGTGGCATGGTGAAGGTAATTGCCCCAGAGAGCGCTAGGTCAGCGGTCAGAGACTTTGCGCAGCGTGCCCTTGCAGGTGCCAGTGCGCCAGGAGACGAGGACTGATGGACCTGACCACCATCGCAATCTGGGTCGCCGTGCTGGGTGGCCTATACGCACTTGGGCTTAGCGGCTACCGCATCTTCTTGGCGATTCGGGCCCTCAAGGTCCAGCTAGATAGGGCTAAAGGTTTAATTACCGATATCGCTGCGGCCGAAAATAACGATCCGACCCCCGCGGTGCCAACCAACCGCTCGGACCTAGTTAGAGTTATTACAGAGAGACAAGCTCTCAAACGTGCAAGAGCACGAAAAGCCGAGGCCCGACAGCGTAGACTGGTGCAGCGGATTCGAGACATCGAAATAGATAAGAGGTAGGCATGAGACTTCAAGGCTGGGAATGGATCATCATTCTTGCAATCGTCCTGTTGCTTTGGGGAGCGCCGAAGCTTCCAGCTCTAGCAAAGAGCGCGGCTCAGTCGATGCGCATCTTCAAGAAAGAAATCGACAAGAACGGCGAGCCCACTGAGGTCGCCAACGAGGCCAGCGAGAGCGAGAAGAAGCAAGACTAATGGCCCGGCGCAAAGACAAAGAGCGCCGAATGAGCCTTGGCTCCCACCTAAGGGAGCTGAGAAAGCGTCTTTCATGGTCGGCGGGTTTTATTCTGGCTGGCTCAGTAGTTGGCTGGTTTCTCTTCGATCCGGTTTTTAAGATTCTCCAGCAGCCGCTTCTTGATGTGACAGAGCGACGGGGCATCGAAGCGATCGTCAACTTCGGAACCGTGGTTTCCGCTTTTGACCTGCGAATCCAAATCTCAATCTTCCTCGGAGTGATCCTCACCTCACCGGTTTGGCTCTGGAACTTCTGGGCCTTTATTGCCCCCGGGCTAAAGCAAAAGGAAAAGCGCTACGCGACTGGATTCACCGTCGCCGCGGTGCCGCTGTTCTTGGCGGGTACGGCCCTGGCCTGGACCTCACTACCGGGGTTTGTGGTCGTGCTTATCGGCTTCACCCCTGAAGGAAGCTCTAACGTCATTAACGCGAGCGAATACATCCTCTTCGCCATTCGCATTCTGCTGATTTTTGGCATCGCGTTTGTGATGCCAGTGGTTTTGGTGCTCCTAAACTTTGCAGGTCTTGCTACCGGTCGGGGAATCCTGAAGTCATGGCGTTTAGCTGTTTTCATCATTGCCGTGGTCTCAGCACTCGCGACCCCAACTGCCGAGCCAATGACCATGTTCCTGCTCATGGCTCCACTGAGTGCCCTGTATTTCTCGGCAATCGGAATTGCGATGGCCAACGACAAGCGCAGGGAACGCAAGCTAGCTAAGTTGGTGGGCGCCGATGACCTCGAGCTCGACTGAGCCGAGCCCGGCAGAGCGCTACAAAAAGGCAAAGAGTAAGGCCAACTTCCCCGAGTTTGAGCTTTTCAGTGCCGAACTTGCCTTTCCTCTGGACGATTTCCAAGAGCAAGCTTGTAGAGCACTTGAGGGCGGACATGGAGTATTGGTGGCTGCGCCCACAGGTGCCGGCAAGACCATCGTGGGGGAGTTTGCCATTCACCTTGCGCTGGCCTCTGGTCAGAAAGTCTTCTACACCACCCCGATAAAGGCGCTTAGCAATCAAAAGTTTGCCGAGCTCGTCAAGCGCTATGGCAAGGAGCGGGTTGGGCTCCTAACGGGCGATAACAACAACAATTCCGAGGCTCAGATCGTTGTGATGACCACCGAGGTGCTCAGAAACATGATCTATGCCACCTCCACGACACTCAAGGACCTTGGGTTTGTGGTGATGGACGAGGTTCACTACCTCGCCGACAGATTTAGGGGAGCGGTTTGGGAAGAGGTTATTCTCCACCTCCCCAAATACGTGAAGGTGGTTTCTCTCTCGGCGACAGTCTCTAACGCCGAGGAGTTTGGTGCCTGGCTCGCAGAAGTGAGAGGTAACACTCAGATCATCGTGTCCGAGCATCGGCCGGTGCCGCTTCACCAGCACGTCCTATTCGGTGACGAACTGCTGGAACTATTCGAAAACGGAAGCGGCCAGCTGCGGGTCAACCCAGAGCTGACCCAAAAACACCAGGCCCGTTCCCGTTCGCCAATTCGAAGTCGGGGAAAGTATGGAAAGCGCAGGGGTGATAGCCGTTCTAACCCAAATCAAAGAAACTTTCCCCGCCTAGACAAGCCAGAAATTGTCGAGAAGCTCGAAGATCTTCAGCTGCTTCCGGCTATCTTCTTTATCTTTTCCCGCGCGGGCTGCGATCAGGCCGTCATCAACTGCAGGCGCGCGGGTATTCGGCTTACATCCAAAGAAGAGCAGCAGGAGATCAGGTCACTGGTTGAAGCCCGTTGCTCCTCGATTTCAGACGAAGACTTAGACACCCTTGGATACTTCGAGTGGCTCGAATCCTTAGAGCGAGGCTTTGCCTCGCACCACGCTGGCATGCTCCCGGCGTTCAAGGAGGTCGTTGAGGAGCTCTTTCTAAGAAAGCTTGTGAGGGTGGTTTTCGCAACCGAGACGCTTGCTCTTGGCATCAACATGCCTGCAAGAACGGTAGTTCTAGAGCGGCTCGACAAATACAACGGCGAATCCAGGGTCAACATCACGGCGGGGGAGTACACCCAGCTCACCGGACGCGCAGGCCGCAGAGGCATTGACACCGAGGGTCACTCGGTGGTGCTCTGGGGAGCACAGCTCGACCCAAATATCGTTGCTGGTCTGGCATCCAAGCGGACCTACCCTCTCAACAGCTCCTTCCGCCCGACCTACAACATGGCGGTGAACCTGATTGCCGCATTTGGAAAAGATCGAGCCCGCGAAGTGCTGGAGCGCTCATTTGCCCAGTTCCAGGCGGATAGGTCAGTTGTTGGAGTGGCGCAGGTAATAAAGGACAAGCAGGAATCGCTCAAGGGCTACGAGGACGCCTTGAGCTGTCACCTGGGAGATTTCAAGGAGTACGCACGTATCCGCAGAGAGATCTCCGACCTTGAGCGCGAGAGCGCTCGAATACGGGTGAGGGTCGGCAACGACATTCGCCAAACCAAGCAGATGCGCACCATTGAATCTCAGCTCGGCAGACTTCGTAAGGAACTCCGCGGACATCCTTGCCATCAGTGCTCGGATCGAGAGGTGCATGCCAGGTGGGGAGAGCGCTATTTCAAACTCAAGCGTGAGGTAGATGCCTCACTCAGAGACATGGACCAAAAGACAGGTCAGGTCGCAAAGGTATTCGACCGAATCTGCGACCTATTAGCCGACCTTGATTACCTCCGCGAGGAAAAAGGCGAGTACGAGGTCACTACCTCTGGTGCGAGACTGTCGAAGATCTATGGCGAAAGAGACTTGCTGATCGCCGAGTGCATCAATCACGGAGCATGGAAAGACTTAGATCCTGCGGCCATGGCTGCGATGGCTGCGTCGCTTGTCTATGAGGGACGCTCGGACGAGGGGGAGTTTGAGCCCAAGCTGCCAAAGGGGAACTTCCGCGATGCGCTCGAGAGAACCGAGCACATTCAGGAGGACCTCTTGGAACTTCAAGAGCGTCACCGCCTCAAAAAGGAGCAGCCTCTAGACCTAGGCCTTACCTGGGCCATCTATCGCTGGGCAACAGGCAGCAGACTTGATGACGCGCTCAAACTTGCCGGATTGCTCGCGGGCGACTTCATCCGCTGGAGCAAGCAGATCATTGACCTCTTGGATCAGCTCTCGCAGTCCGCAGATCCCGAGCTAGCCGAGACCAGCTACCGCGCAATTGACCTTGTGAAGCGGGGCATAGTCGCCTACAGCTACTACCTATAGAAATTAGGCTGTTCACATGCGCGAGATGTTGTGGCGACTGCCCCTAGCGGCCCTCGGTGGTTTAGTAGCGCTCTATACGTTTCCAACCGAGAGCATTTGGGTTCTCACGCCTCTGATTCCGGCTCTGGTGCTTCTTGCCACCCTCGGGGTTGGTTTCTGGAAGTCCTTTCTGATTGGTTTTGTTGCCGGACAGGCTTTTTACATCTCCCACATCGAGTGGATCTCGCTGTATTTGGGCCCAGTGCCGCTATTGGCACTGAGCACCCTGATGGCTCTCTATTTTGGCCTTGGCACAGCGCTGACCTCCTGGCTCTATCAGCGCTACAAGCCAAAGGGCGTAAAGGTTTTTGCCTTTGCATTTGTGGCAGCAGGGGTATGGACCTTTAGGGAGTTTGCAGCCAACAACTTCCCCTATGGCGGCTTCCCCTGGTCGAAGCTTGCGATGACCCAGGCAGAGAGCATCTTCGCTAACTGGGTTTGGTGGGGAGGGCTATCCCTACTGAGCTTCGTGATGGCGCTACTTGGAGCATTGCTAGCGCTATTTGTGAAGCACTTCTCGGACCGCAAATTACCTAAGCGGGCATTTGTGGCAACGGCTCTTGCAACAATGCTGATCCCAGTGATTACCCCCTTGGGTCTCACCACCCAAGAGGCGGGGGAGAAGGTGATTGCTGCCGTGCAGGGTAATGCCAATGCTGGACTTTTCTCGAACGTTGACAAGGGCACCATTTTGCAAAACCACATTGACGCTACCGAGCTGGTCTTTGACTCTGATCTGGCGGGTGAGATTGACCTTTTGGTTTGGCCTGAAAACGCTTCTGACATCGACCCGCTTAGGTCGCAGACCGCGAGAGCGAAGATTGAAGAGGTCGCGGCAGCTGTCGACGCGCCGTTTGTTTTTGGAACCCTAACGGTCAGAGGGGACGAGTCCTTCAACTCCACCCTGCTCTGGCTCCCAGGGGTAGGTCCTGTTGACTACTACGACAAGAAGCAACCGGTGCCGTTTGCAGAGTATGCACCTGACCGTGAGTTTTGGAGAATGTTCGCCCCCGACCTTGTCGACATGATCCCAAAGGGCTACAGCTTCGGAGTTCGTGACGGAATCTACGAGATCGATGACTTTGTTGCCGGGACGCTTATCTGTTTCGAGATTGCCGAGGACTCGATTCTGAGAGAGCTAACGACATCGGGAGCCCAGGTGATTCTCTCTCAGACCAACAACGCTGACTTTGGCTACTCAGACGAGACCTATCAGCAGGCCGCAATCGCTCGGCTAAGAGCCATAGAAACCGGCAGGTCGGTTGTAAACATATCAACCGTGGGGGTTTCGGTTATCTACCTACCCAATGGAGAGGTGCTCTCAGAGGTTGAGTGGTACACGCCAGCTGCGATGGTCGAACGGGTGCCGCTCTACACGGGAAATACCCCGGCCATGACTGTTGGGGCGGTCTTTGACTGGCTGGTGGCCGCGCTAATACTTATTTTCTCCGCGATGATGTTTGCCAGGAGACGACGTTGAAGGTTGTAGTACTCATGCCGACCTACAACGAATTAGACGTCCTAGAGCACTCGGTTGAACAGTTGTTTTTGGCAATGCCGGAGACTCACCTGACCATCATCGACGACAACTCTCCTGATGGAACAGGCGAACTTGCAGACCGATTGGCCAGCAAAAACAAGCAGATTTCGGTAATTCACAGGCCGGCAAAAAAGGGGCTTGGACTTGCCTATGTTGAGGGTTTTAGGTGGGCTATCGACCGCGGGTTTACACATGTCGTGCAGATGGACTCTGACGGCTCGCATAGGCCCAGTGACCTGCCCGAGCTTTTTGAAATGGCCGCCACACATGACCTAGTGATCGGTTCTCGCTGGGTCGCTGGGGGAGAGGTGAAGAACTGGCCGGCATTGAGGATGTTCATCTCCCGGATTGGAAATCGCTATGCAGCTCTGATGCTCTCGAGCAAACTGAAAGACCTCACCGCTGGCTTTCGGATCTACTCAACCGAGCTGCTAGCCAAGCTGCCGCTTTCTAGCATGCGTGCCCATGGCTACGGCTTTCAGGTTGAGATGACGCTACGAGCGAGTGAGGCTGGTGCAAAAATCGTCGAGGTTCCGATTCACTTTGTGGAGCGCGAGAGCGGAAAGAGCAAAATGACTCTGGGGATTGTTCTTGAAGCTTTCCTGCTCTGCACGCGCTGGGGGATTGCCAGGCTGTTTAGGCGGTAAGTCTTCCCTCGCTGCGACGCTTTCGCATGTCTACCAAAACCTCTTGCAAGAGGGCCTCTAGCTCCTTCTTACTGCGTCTTTCTAAAACCATGTCGTAGTGGCTGCGCTGGGTGCTGAGCTCGCCAGCGGCCAAATCCACTTCCTTGCCTGCTTCCAGACGCGTTGCTATCTCATCGCACTTCTTGCACTCCCAAGTGTCTGGAAGCTCTGCAGTTAGCGAGAAGACCATGCTGAACTCGTGGCCTGCGCTGCAGCGAAAATCAATCGTTTGACGCTCTGATAGTTCAACGCCTCGATCGGACTCCAAAGACTGGCTTCCCAGTCTCATTCCGCGCATAGATTCAGCCATTAGTTCTCCTTTGTCAGGGAAAACCATGGCCGGCAAGAGATAAGTCCTAACTGCGTCCGATTCTCAGCTAGTTGCCAGTTTGGAAAAGATCAACTCTGTCCGAGACGATCCCGTCTGCCCCCAGGTCAAGAAGCCTTAGCATCTCTTCAGGGTCATTGATGGTCCAGAAGTGGACCTCAGTTTGATGCCTCTGGGCTCTGGCAATAAAACTTTTGGTGGCAAAGTTCACCGGACCTCGCCTCACCGGAATCTGGAAGGCGTGCACATCTTTCACAATTGCCGAAAAGCCTGCGCCAAATAGCAGGGTGTGGCTGAGCCAGGCACTCAAAACAGTAGATAGCGAACCGGAGGTCGCAATCGGCTTCGAGAGGCCAGTCAGGGCGCTTTTTCGGATTGGGTTAGAGAAGCTTGAAACCAGCACGCGATCGTGAGCCTGGAGCGTCTCAATCGCCTCAATGGTGGGAGAGATGGCAGGCCTGGTCTTGATGTCAAGGTTGAATCGGGCACCTGGCAGAGTCTCGAGTGCTTCTGCGAGCGTTGGAATTTCACCGCCATTTTTTAGCCTGGTGGACTTCAGCTCGCTGAGCGATAGCTCCCTGACTTTTGCGTCAATACCTGCAACCCGTGAGAGGTCCTCATCATGGAATAACACTGCAACATCATCTGCTGTGGCCTGGGTGTCAGATTCGAGGTGAGTTGCGCCGTGATCGAGAGCCGCCTGAAAGGCTGGGATTGTGTTTTCGTCGAGATCCGCATGCTGTGCGAGACCGCGATGGGCAAACAGTCTTGGCTTAGGAGCGTCGAAATAGGGAAAAAAGTCAGTTGCTGACATTCTTACCCCTAACATTTAGCAGTGCTTCAGTCTAAGTTTCCCGCTCGCTTTATCAAGCTAGTTGTCGGGCTATTCATCTATGGCATTGGTGTCGCAATGACCGTGGATGCGCAGCTGGGACTAGCTCCGTGGGACGTGCTGGCACAGGGTATTTCTAAGCAGACCACCCTCACTTTTGGCTACGCAACGGTTGCAGTGAGCATCTTGGTGCTGATTGCTTGGATTCCCCTTCGGGTAAAACCGGGGCTTGGCTCAGTCATGAACGCAGTAATGGTGGGTCTTGTTGCCGATCTGGCGCTGACCTACATCCCAACGCCGGACGTCTACTGGCAAAAGCTGTTGCTCTTCTTTGGGGGAATGGTCGTAATTTCCTTTGCAACCGGGCTCTACATTTCCTGCGGCATGGGTAAGGGGCCCAGGGATGGGCTGAATGTGGGAATCGCCCAGCGCTTTAAATTGCCGTTTTGGCAAGCCCGTTCAATCGTTGAGGTAACCGTTGTCGCCATTGGATTTCTCCTGGGCGGTCAGGTTCGCGAGGGAACCCTGATCTTTGCGTTAGGAATTGGCTACATGAACCAGTTGGGAATGCGGCTGTTCGGCCTAGCGGA
>ERZ1089246.67-NODE-67-length-11810-cov-8.023735_pt1 | contig 11810 bp, 9 predicted proteins | sample MGYA00383552_ERZ1089246 | MGnify/ENA primary metagenome ERZ1089246 (study PRJEB34543, sample SAMEA5968663) | marine metagenome | biome: water | collected 2014-06-21 | depth 0 m | study: Ocean Sampling Day (OSD) data from North Adriatic Sea
GCGGCCATTGGCACCTCCTCGGCGACCTTTGACCCCTACGACATTGATGTGTCGATGAATTCGGTGTTGATCTCTGCCAAGGGAATGCCTGCCGCAGACCGCTCCGAGGTAGACCTCAGCGGCAGAGAGGTCGTAATCGAGATTGACCTTCACTCTGGAGAACAAACGGCTACCGTTGTCACCAACGACCTGACCCATGCCTACGTCGAAGAGAACAGTGCATACTCAAGCTAATGAAGCCACAGCAATCCGATAATGCCCTAGCCAAGATCAAGGCAGAGACCCTGATCGAGTCGCTGGACTGGCTCAAGGACTTTCACGGCCGCATCGTCGTCATTAAGTTCGGCGGGAATGCGATGGTTGATGAAGAGCTGCAGAAGGCCTTCGCCCAGGACATGGCCTATCTGAGGTTTGTTGGCATCAAGCCGGTTGTGGTTCACGGGGGCGGTCCTCAAATCACCGCCAGGCTTGCAGAGCAGGGCATCGAGAGTGAGTTCCGAGGGGGCCTTCGCTATACCGATGAGAAGACCATTGAGGTCGTTCGCGATGTCCTGAGGAATCAGATTGGTGCAAAGCTTGCGGGGCTAATTAGCGATAGTGGCGCTGGGGCAAAGGTTCTTTCAGGCGAAGACGATGACCTGTTTCGTGCCGTGAAGGTGAAGGGGAAGACCCCTGACGGTGAGGTTGATCTCGGCCTGGTTGGGGAAGTCAGAAGCGTGAACCCCCGCAGCGTCATTCAGGCAATTGAGCGCGGAGATGTCCCGGTAATTTCGACGGTTGCCCCCACAACCCAAGGAGAACTTCTCAACGTAAATGCCGACCTGGCCGCGGCCTCATTGGCGGTTGCGCTTGGCGCCGAGAAGTTGATGGTGCTCACCGACGTGGCAGGTCTCTATGCGGACTGGCCAAATCGCGACTCGCTGGTTTCGGAGATAGCCGCGAATGAACTTAGGGAACTCATGCCCTCTTTGGAGTCTGGGATGATTCCAAAGATGCAGGCCTGTCTGGACGCAGTAGATGGTGGTGTGCCAAAGGCCCACATAATTGACGGACGGGAGCCGCACAGCATCTTGCTTGAGATTTTTACGGCTTCAGGTGTTGGCACGCAGGTTACGAGGTAGAGATGACAAGACACTTTCTCAAAGACGACGACCTAACTCCTTTGGAGCAAGAGGCCATTATTGAGCGCGCCATCAAGCTCAAGGCCGACAGGTTTGCAGAGCGACCTTTTGCCGGCCCTCAGACCGTTGCTGTCATTTTTGACAAGACCTCCACGAGAACCCGAGTTTCTTTTGCGGTCGGTATCGCTGACCTTGGGGGAGTGCCGCTGATACTCGACACCGGTGTTTCCCAGCTGGGAAAGAAGGAGTCGGTTGCCGACACCGCCAAGGTCTTGGAGCGTCAGGTGGCGCAGATTGTTTGGCGCACCTATGCCCAAAGCGGTCTTGAGGAGATGGCGGCAAATTCCTCGGTGCCGGTTATCAATGCCCTCAGTGACTCGTGGCACCCGTGCCAGCTCTTGGCCGATCTCATGACAATTCGTGAGCAGTTCGGTAAGACAAAGGGTTTGAAGCTTGCCTATGTGGGCGATGCCGCGAACAACATGGCTAACAGCTACCTCGTTGCCTGCGCGCTTGCCGGCATGAGCGTGTCGGTGGCAGCGCCCGAAGGCTACCTGCCAGACGAGAGCGTCGTCTCGCGGGCAAGGGAGATTGCGGCGATGTTGGGCGGAGTGATTGAGGTAACCACCGATCCGACTGAGGCAGTGGTTGATGCAAATGTCATTGCCACCGACACCTGGATCTCGATGGGTATGGAGGAAGAGGCCGAAAGGCGAAAAGCGGACTTCGCAGGATTTAGCGTTGATCAAAAGCTGATGGACCTGGCTTCATCCGATGCTGTGTTCCTGCACTGCCTACCTGCCTATCGGGGGTTTGAGGTTAGTGCCGAGGTAATAGACGGTCCGCGTTCGCTTGTTTGGCAGGAGGCGGAGAATCGCCTCCACGCCCAGAAGGCCCTAATGGCCTGGCTGGCAGAGCAAAACTAGACTTAGACAAACTCGGGTAAGGAATCATGGCACAAAGTAGCGATGCCCTTTGGGGCGGCAGGTTCTCAGGAGCCACCGCTGACGCCATGGCTGCCCTGAGTAAGTCCACCCACTTCGATTGGCGGCTTGCCAAGTATGACCTGAGGGGGACAGCCGCCCATGTCAAAGCCCTGAATGCCGCAGGGTATCTAAATGACGATGAGCTTGGGGTCATCCAGAAGGCCATCAAAGAGCTCACAAAGCGTGTCGAGGGTGGCAGCTTCAAGCCAAAGCCCGAAGAGGAAGACGTTCACGCCGCTTTAGAGCGTGGCCTGATAGAGATAGCTGGTAGCGATGTCGGTGGCAAGGTCCGCACCGGCCGCAGTCGCAATGATCAGATTGCGACGTTGATCCGTATGTTTATGTCCGATGCGGCCGATGCTCTTGAGGAGCAGATCCTTGGCTATATCGAGCCGCTAAGTGGTAAGGCGGAGGAATACATGGGTGCCGCAATGGCCGGCAGGACTCACTTCCAGCACGCCCAGCCGGTCTTGCTCTCGCACCATCTAGCAGCCCATGCCTGGCCCCAGGTAAGAAACCTCCAGCGGCTCGAGGACTTTAGGAAGCGGCTCAACAAATCGCCCTACGGATCAGCTGCACTTGCTGGCAACACCCTTGGGCTTGACTCGCAGGCCATTGCCGAGGAGCTCGGCTTTGCCGCTACCACCGAGAATTCGATGGATGCGACCTCGGCTAGAGATTTGGTTGCTGAGTTCACCTTCATAATGTCGCTCGTCGCAATAGACCTATCAAGGCTCAGCGAAGAGGTCATTGCTTGGGCAACCGTGGAGTTTGGCTATGTCCAACTGGACGATGGTTTTGCAACGGGGTCCTCGATAATGCCGCAGAAGAAGAACCCGGACATTGCAGAGCTTGCAAGAGGAAAGACCGGAAGGATCATCGGCAACCTAGCTGGGCTTCTGGCTACCCTCAAGGCTTTGCCGCTTTCCTATAATCGCGATCTCCAGGAGGACAAGGAGCCAATGTTTGACTCCTTCGACCAGCTGATGCTCGTGATGCCTGCGATGACGGGCATGATTTCCACCCTCACTTTCAACAAGAGCCGGATGGAAGACATGGCATCGGCCGGATTCTCTCTTGCTACCGACATCGCGGAGTGGCTGGTTCGCCAGGGTGTCACCTTCCGCGAGGCCCACGAGATATCCGGCAAGCTAGTCAGTTTTTGTGAGGAGAATGGCCTCGAACTTCATGAGCCCAGCGATGAACAGTACCGAGAGGTTTCGATTCATCTCAAGCCCGAGGTTCGCAAGGTATTGAGCGTGTCGAGCGCCATTGAGGGTAGAAACGGTGCCGGTGGCACATCATCGAAGCAGGTAATCGAGCAGCTGGTGCAGCTCAGGAAGCTCGTTGGAAAGGCCAAGAAGTAATGGCTACCAAGGAGACCCTCAATGCTCAATCCAACGATCCGAGTTTTTCTCACATTGTCGACGAGCTTCAGTGGCGAGGCTTGGTGGCGCTTTCCACCGACGAGAAGGAGCTCAGGGCGGCTCTGAGCAAGCCGATCACCTTTTACTGCGGTTTTGACCCGACAGCGCCAAGCCTGCACCTAGGAAATCTGGTTCAGCTACTCACAATGCGAAGACTGCAGCTTGCCGGGCACAACCCCCTCGCGTTGGTTGGCGGCGCTACCGGTTTGGTGGGAGACCCCAAGCCAAATTCTGAGCGGACTCTCAACGATCGCGAGACAGTTGCAGCCTGGGTCGAGAAGCTCGCAGAACAAAACCGCAGATTCTTAGATTTTGACGGCAAGAACGCAGCTCAGATGGTGAACAACCTGGACTGGACTAGCGAATACAGTGCGATTGACTTCCTGAGAGAGATTGGTAAGCACTACCGAGTTGGCAAGATGATCTCAAAGGATGCGGTTTCTGCCAGGCTCAATTCCGACGCCGGCATCAGCTACACAGAGTTTTCCTACCAAATCATGCAGGGACTTGACTTCCTGGAGCTCTACAGGCGCTATGGCTGCGTGATGCAGACCGGTGGCAGCGATCAGTGGGGCAACCTAACCTCCGGCACGGACCTCATCCACAAGGTTGAGGGTAAGAGTGTGCATTTGATAGCGACTCCGCTGATAACCAATGCCGATGGTAAGAAGTTTGGAAAGAGTGAGGGCAACGCGATCTGGCTCGATAGCGAGCTCACCAGCCCCTATGCGATGTATCAGTTCTGGCTCAACACCGACGATGCAGATGTTATTGACAGGCTAAAGGTCTTTACCTTCCTCACCAGAGACGAGATAGCCGAATACGAGAAGAGCGTTGCCGAGGAGCCATTCAAGCGTGAGGCGCAGCGCAGGCTCGCACTTGAGGTAACAGAGTTGGTGCACTCAAAACTTGAGGCCGAGAGCGCTAGGGACGCTTCCCTCGCGCTGTTTGGAAGCGGGGATTTGGCAAGCCTGGATGAGAAGACCCTCAGTTCGGCGCTCGCAGAACTACCCAGTGCAAAGCTGCCCAGGGGAGCAAAGATCATTGAGGCTTTGGTAGCGACAGGGCTTGTGGAGTCTAACTCGGAGGCAAGAAGAGCCATTGAGCAGGGCGCGGTGAGCGTGAACAAGGTAAAAATTGGCTCTGAGGATGAGGCCCTAGAGCCACTTGCGAGCATGTCTCTGGCCGTTATTTCAAAGGGAAAGAAGAACCTCGCCGGGGTTTTCTTTTCTGGCTGACACGCCCGAAAAAGTTTTATTTGACACGTTTACCAAAACGTAACTAAGCTTTTGCAAGTTGTCCATAGCCGTAGAGACTCGTGGAGATTCTCGGCTCAAGCACAACAAGTTCTAGTCCCTTCGATATTGGCCCTTGTGGCCGGTGTTTCTAGTGTCTAGGATTTAGGTCCGCAGATAGCTTTTCTGCCCCGAAATCTCAGGGAAACCAGAGATTGCGGAAAGGTCAAGAAATCTGTAGGCTTGTGAAGTTGCTCTGGATAGGACCCGAGAGGGAAATTTCAGAAGCATCCGATCTTTGAGAACTCAACAGCGTGCACAATGTCGATGCCAAAAACCTCGGCAGAAACTTACGTTTCTGCAGAGATTCCTTTTGGATAAAACAGAATTGTCAGCAAGACAGTTCATTAGCCAAATCAAATTGTTCACCTCAGCTTGCTGGGGTGTTCGTAAAGCTTGACCTTATTTGAGGTCAAACAAATCTTTACGGAGAGTTTGATCCTGGCTCAGGACGAACGCTGGCGGCGTGCTTAACACATGCAAGTCGAACGATGAAGCTGGAGCTTGCTCCGGTGGATTAGTGGCGAACGGGTGAGTAACACGTGAGAAATCTGCCCCTGACTCTGGGATAACTGCGGGAAACTGTAGCTAATACCGGATACTTTCCCTGGTGGGCATCCACTGGGGAAGAAAGAATTTCGGTCAGGGAGGATCTCGCGGCCTATCAGCTAGTTGGTGAGGTAACGGCTCACCAAGGCGACGACGGGTAACCGGCCTGAGAGGGTGACCGGTCACACTGGGACTGAGACACGGCCCAGACTCCTACGGGAGGCAGCAGTGGGGAATATTGCACAATGGGCGCAAGCCTGATGCAGCAACGCCGCGTGAGGGATGAAGGCCTTCGGGTTGTAAACCTCTTTTAGCAGGGAAGAAGCGAAAGTGACGGTACCTGCAGAAAAAGCACCGGCTAACTACGTGCCAGCAGCCGCGGTAATACGTAGGGTGCAAGCGTTGTCCGGAATTATTGGGCGTAAAGAGCTCGTAGGCGGTTTGTCACGTCTGCTGTGAAAATCCAAGGCTCAACCTTGGACTTGCAGTGGGTACGGGCAGGCTAGAGTGCGGTAGGGGAGATGGGAATTCCTGGTGTAGCGGTGGAATGCGCAGATATCAGGAGGAACACCAATGGCGAAGGCACATCTCTGGGCCGTAACTGACGCTGAGGAGCGAAAGCGTGGGGAGCGAACAGGATTAGATACCCTGGTAGTCCACGCCGTAAACGGTGGGTGCTAGCTGTGGGCCACATTCCACGTGGTCCGTGACGAAGTTAACACATTAAGCACCCCGCCTGGGGAGTACGGCCGCAAGGCTAAAACTCAAAGGAATTGACGGGGGCCCGCACAAGCGGCGGAGCATGCGGATTAATTCGATGCAACGCGAAGAACCTTACCAAGGCTTGACATATAGAGGAAAAGTGCAGAAATGCACTCCCCGCAAGGTCTCTATACAGGTGGTGCATGGTTGTCGTCAGCTCGTGTCGTGAGATGTTGGGTTAAGTCCCGCAACGAGCGCAACCCTCGTCCTATGTTGCCAGCACGTAATGGTGGGAACTCATGGGATACTGCCGGGGTCAACTCGGAGGAAGGTGGGGATGACGTCAAATCATCATGCCCCTTATGTCTTGGGCTTCACGCATGCTACAATGGCCGGTACAGAGGGCTGCAATACCGCAAGGTGGAGCGAATCCCAAAAAGCCGGTCTCAGTTCGGATTGAGGTCTGCAACTCGACCTCATGAAGTCGGAGTCGCTAGTAATCGTAGATCAGCAACGCTACGGTGAATACGTTCCCGGGCCTTGTACACACCGCCCGTCAAGTCACGAAAGTCGATAACACCCGAAGCCGGTGGCCTAACCGCAAGGAGGGAGCCGTCGAAGGTGGGATTGGTGATTGGGACTAAGTCGTAACAAGGTAGCCGTACCGGAAGGTGCGGCTGGATCACCTCCTTTCTAAGGAGCATCTCGAGAGGCTCGCGCCTCTCATAGAGAGCCAGACGTAAGGCACACGTCCTTACCTGGTTAGCTCATGGGTGGAACATCACATTGGATTTGTAATCAAGACCATTTCACAAGTACGCCCCCCGGGGTTGGAACGGATTTGGACAAGAGAATTGATCAGCACGCTGTTGGGTCCTCGGGGATCGGAAGATAACCGAGGGCCATAAAGGTTTAGAAAAGCCTTTAGGGTCTTTTGGCTCTTTGTAACCGGGAAACCGGGTGCACTGAGACCGCCCGTAATTTGAGAACTACATAGTGGACGCAAAGCATCTGACCTGGATTTATCCAGGTCAAACAAAATAGTGTGTCAAGTTTCAAAGAGCACACGGTGGATGCCTTGGCAATAGGAGCCGAAGAAGGACGTAGCAATCTGCGATAAGCCTCGGGGAGCCGATAAGCGGGCCCTGATCCGAGGATTTCCGAATGGGGAAACCCAGCCAGACTCGATCTGGTTACTCCTGCCTGAATGTATAGGGCAGGTAGAGGGAACGTGGGGAAGTGAAACATCTCAGTACCCACAGGAAGAGAAAACAACAGTGATTCCGTTAGTAGTGGCGAGCGAACGCGGAAGAGGCTAAACCAATCATGTGTGATAGCCGGCAGGCGTTGCATGTTTGGGGTTGTGGGACTTTTCAGCAGTTCTGCCGATCTGCAAGAGTAGGTATGTTGTGTAGACGAATGATCTTGAACGATCAGTCATAGAGGGTGCGAACCCCGTAGTCGAAACGCTGCAGCCGCTCGAGAAGTATCCCAAGTAGTACGGAACCCGTGAAATTCTGTGCGAATCTGCGAGGACCACCTCGTAAGCCTAAATACTACCTATTGACCGATAGCGGACAAGTACCGTGAGGGAAAGGTGAAAAGTACCCCGGGAGGGGAGTGAAATAGAACCTGAAACCGTTTGCTTACAAACCGTTGGAGCCTCCTTGTAGGGGTGACAGCGTGCCTTTTGAAGAATGAGCCTGCGAGTTAGCGATATGTGGCGAGGTTAACCCGTGAGGGGTAGCCGTAGCGAAAGCGAGTCTGAATAGGGCGATTCAGTCGCATGTCCTAGACCCGAAGCGAAGTGATCTATCCATGGCCAGGTTGAAGCGACGGTAAGACGTCGTGGAGGACCGAACCCACTTCAGTTGAAAATGGAGGGGATGAGCTGTGGATAGGGGTGAAAGGCCAATCAAACCTCGTGATAGCTGGTTCTCTCCGAAATGCATTTAGGTGCAGCGTCTTGTGTTTCTCTCTGGAGGTAGAGCTACTGGATGGCCGATGGGCCCTAAAAGGTTACTGACGTCAGCCAAACTCCGAATGCCAGAGAGTCAGAGCAAGGCAGTGAGACTGCGGGGGATAAGCTTCGTAGTCGAAAGGGAAACAGCCCAGACCACCAACTAAGGACCCCAAGCGTTTGCTAAGTGGAAAAGGATGTGGAGTTGCACAGACAACCAGGATGTTGGCTTAGAAGCAGCCACCATTAAAAGAGTGCGTAATAGCTCACTGGTCAAGTGATTCCGCGCCGACAATATAACGGGGCTCAAGCAGACCTCCGAAGTTGTGGCATTTGTACATTGCCCGGCCGTAAGGTCCAGGCGTACAGATGGGTAGGAGAGCGTCGTGTGGCGAGCGAAGCGGCGGTGTGAACCAGCCGTGGATGCCACACGAGTGAGAATTCAGGAATGAGTAGCGAAATGCGGGTGAGAAACCCGCACTCCGAAAGACTAAGGGTTCCAGGGCCAGGCTAATCCGCCCTGGGTAAGTCGGGACCTAAGGCGAGGCCGACAGGCGTAGTCGATGGACAACGGGTTGATATTCCCGTACCGGCGAAGAACCGACCAAACTAACCCAATAATGCTAAGTGCGCGAATTCCAGTCTGAAGCCTTCGGGTGGTGGATTGGAGCTAGTTCACGACCCTAAATTGGTGCGGTTAACGTATTAACAGGTGTGACGCAGGAAGGTAGCCTCCGCGGGGCGATGGTTGTCCCCGTTTAAGGATGTAGGGCGAGAGATAGGCAAATCCGTCTCTCACATAGCCTGAGATCTGATGATGAGTCCTTACGGACGAAGTGGGTGATCCTAAGCTGCCAAGAAAAGCATCGACGTGAGGTTCAAGCTGCCCGTACCCCAAACCGACTCAGGTAGTCAGGTAGAGAATACTAAGGAGATCGAGAGAATCGTGGTTAAGGAACTCGGCAAAATGGCCCCGTAACTTCGGGAGAAGGGGCGCCTGAGGCGTGTATGGATTTACTCCAAAAGCGCTGTATGGCCGCAGAGACCAGTGAGTAGCGACTGTTTATCAAAAACACAGGTCCGTGCGAAGTCGCAAGACGATGTATACGGACTGACGCCTGCCCGGTGCTGGAAGGTTAAGAGGACGGGTTAGCAATTTATTGCAAAGCTCGGAATTTAAGCCCCAGTAAACGGCGGTGGTAACTATAACCATCCTAAGGTAGCGAAATTCCTTGTCGGGTAAGTTCCGACCTGCACGAATGGCGTAACGACTTCCCAACTGTCTCAACCACGAACTCGGCGAAATTGCACTATGAGTGAAGATGCTCATTACGCGCAGAAGGACGAAAAGACCCCGTGACCTTTACTATAGCTTGGTATTGGTGTTCGGTGCTGCTTGTGTAGGATAGGTGGGAGACTATGAAGCGAGAACGCTAGTTCTCGTGGAGTCATTGTTGAAATACCACTCTTGTAGCCCTGGATATCTAACCACGAACCGTAATCCGGTTCTGGAACAGTGCCTGGTGGGTAGTTTAACTGGGGCGGTTGCCTCCTAAAAAGTAACGGAGGCGCCCAAAGGTTCCCTCAGCCTGGTTGGTAATCAGGTGTCGAGTGTAAGTGCACAAGGGAGCTTGACTGTGAGACTGACAAGTCGAGCAGGGACGAAAGTCGGGACTAGTGATCCGGCAGTGGCTTGTGGAAGCGCTGTCGCTCAACGGATAAAAGGTACCTCGGGGATAACAGGCTTATCTTGCCCAAGAGTCCATATCGACGGCAAGGTTTGGCACCTCGATGTCGGCTCGTCGCATCCTGGGGCTGTAGTCGGTCCCAAGGGTTGGGCTGTTCGCCCATTAAAGCGGCACGCGAGCTGGGTTCAGAACGTCGTGAGACAGTTCGGTCTCTATCCTCTGCGCGCGTAGGAAATTTGAGAAGACCTGACCCTAGTACGAGAGGACCGGGTTGGACAAACCTCTGGTGTGTCAGTTGTCCTGCCAAGGGCACCGCTGATTAGCTACGTTTGGGAGGGATAACCGCTGAAAGCATCTAAGCGGGAAGCCTGCTTCAAGATGAGATTTCCATGACTTTATGTCGAGAGGGCCGCAGCTAGATTACTGCGTTGATAGGCGGGATGTGGAAGTGCTGAAAGGCATGGAGCTGACCCGTACTAATAGCCCGATAACTTGATAAATCACTATTTTTTCTGCAATGCGTCCACTGTGTGGTTCTCGAGTTACGGTCGAGAACCGAAGACAAAGATCTTCGAAAGACTAAAAAACTCAATAGTGTTTCGGCGGCCATAGCGAGAGGGAAACGCCCGGTCTCATTCCGAACCCGGAAGCTAAGACTCTCAGCGCCGATGGTACTGCAAGGGGGACCTTGTGGGAGAGTAGGACACCGCCGGACTTACTTTAGAAATGGCCACCCGAGAGGGTGGCCTTTTCTATTTAATAACTGGAGAATCATGGATAAACCAAGGGGTCAAAGGCCCGAGCGCAAGGGCGGATCTGGCGCACCCTCCAGAGGCTTCAAGGGCAAGGGAAAACCTCGCCCAGGTGGAGATCGGCCAGGTAGAGACGGTAGGCCTAGGAGCTCGGCCCCAAGACGAGATGACCGCGAAAAGCGCGAGGATACTCGGCCGAAGTTTGACTTTCCACTGATTCCAGACGAAATCCTCGCCGAGGACCTTCACATTTCCGTTAGAGCCCAGCTCAAGACTCTCAGCGATGAGAACCAGGAGATGGTCGCTCGTCACCTGCTAATGGTTTCGATGCTTGTTGAGACAGATCCAGAACTTGCGCACAGGCACGCTCTTGCGGCGAGTAAGAAGGCCGGGAGAATTGCCGTTGTTCGCGAGACCCTGGGGGTCACCGCCTACACAACCGGAGACTATGCACTGGCCCTGCGCGAGCTCCTCACCCACAGAAGGATCTCCGGCTCCAATGACCAACTCCCGCTGATCGTCGACTCCGAGCGGGGTCTTGGAAGACCAGTCAGGGCCATCGAAGCTGCCAGCGGCATCGACCGCTCAAAGCTGGAGGTTGGGGTCAGGATCAACCTCGCAATTGCCCTTAGTGGAGCAAGGCTTGATCTGGGTCAAACTCAGCAGGCTCTGCAGGAACTTGAGATCAAGGAACTCAGCCCAAACACCGTGTTTGAGCAATCTCCGCTTTTGTTCCGCTCCTACGCCGAGCTGCTTAGGGAACTTGGTAAAGATCCGGGGGACTGGGATCGGTGGGCAGATATGGCAGACAAGGCCTTGGCCGAAGTTGATGGTGAGGTTGTTGACCTGATTGAAGAGCTAAGCATTCCTGAGAAGAAGCCTCCGAGAAAGCCAGGGGGCAAGCCTGAGGGAAGGCCCGCAAGAAGGCCGGGCGATGCTGCTAGATAGTTTTGACTCTCTGCTACTTGATCTAGACGGTGTTGTCTACAGAGGCAAGCAGGCAATACCCGGAGCTGTCGAAGCCATAAATCGGGCTCAAGCTGAGGGCAAGAAGATTGGCTACATCACCAACAATGCCTCTCGAACACCTGAGCAGATAGCTCAACAGCTCAGAGGCTTTGGCCTAAAGGTAGAGGGTGAAGAAATCATTGGTTCTGCCAGGGCGGCGGCCAAGATTCTGGCCCAGCGCATCCCACCAAGTTCCAAAGTTCTTGTAGTGGGTGGGGAGGGACTTAGGTCAGAAGTTTCCGCACTCGGGTTCGAGTTGGTGGAGTCTGCAAGTGAATCTCCAGTTGCGGTTATTCAGGGCTTTAGCCCGGGTGTCGGGTGG
>ERZ1089246.70-NODE-70-length-11683-cov-6.162281_pt1 | contig 11683 bp, 7 predicted proteins | sample MGYA00383552_ERZ1089246 | MGnify/ENA primary metagenome ERZ1089246 (study PRJEB34543, sample SAMEA5968663) | marine metagenome | biome: water | collected 2014-06-21 | depth 0 m | study: Ocean Sampling Day (OSD) data from North Adriatic Sea
CGGGTCAGCGGATCAGGCACCCTCACAATGGGAAGCGCGGGTGAGGCATTGATCTCCGATGAGGCTGACCTCTCTGAGGCCTACGGTTTCTCGGACAGATCCGAGGTTGCAGAAATTTCTCTAAGAGGGACAGCTAGTCTGCTCGATCGCGCACTAAGTGATGTCACCTATAACGCCCCTGGAAGCGGCTCTTCAGGAGAGCTTATTCTGAAGGTCACCGAGGTTCCGGAGGATACCGACTACTACTACGACGCTGTCACTGGGCACTACTACCTGTATGTGGCGAGCGCGGGAATCTCTGCGACATCTGCCAGGAGCGGAGCGCTTGCCAAGTCGCTTTTTGGGCAATCTGGCTACCTGGCAAACCTGACGACGGAACGCGAAAATGATTTCGTTGCAGACAACGTAGATGCTGCCAACATCTGGTTTGGTGCCTCCGATGAGGGAAATGGAAACACATACCCACACAATTGGTACTGGCTCGATGGTCCGGAGGCGGGCGTGGCATTCTTTGAGCAATCTGGTGGATCCGGGTCAGGAGGGGGCTCAAACCTTTTCGGTGGTTTCAGTTCTTGGGCTGCCGGAGAACCAAATGGCCACTCTGGTAACGACGAGAATTACGCAGGCACAAACTACGGAGGTGCCCTTGGGATGTGGAACGACTTCAGACATAACAACACAGGTCTCGCGGGTTACCTAGTTGAATTTGGAGGCTTGGGAGACTTCATCCGAATTGAAGCATCCGTGAGCCCAACAGTCACAATTGTGGAAGGTAGTTCAGCTCCATCCTCAGTCACTGCAACACAAACAACCACTAATGGTCAAATCGCTCTTGCTTGGTCATCACCAATGAGTGATGGCGGCAGTGCAGTCAGCGACTACATAGTGGAATACAAGCCTGAAGGCGGTTCTTGGACCAGTTTCAGTGATGGTGTTTCAACAAACACAACCACAACGGTTACGGGTCTTCAGCCCTGTCTTTCGCATGACTTTAGAATCAAGGCCTATAACGATTACTTTTACTCAGCAGCAAGTGCAACTGCCAGCGCAACCCCAGTGTGGGGGAACTTCGAGACGTTGACCGGTGTGGAGGTCAGCTCAACGAATAGCGAATGTATCGTCTCTTTTACCTCAACCTCGTCAAATTCATGGTCACCCCCAGCTGGTGTAGATCACATTCGCACCCTCGTTGTAGGCGGCGGCGGTGGTGGTGGCTATCACGTCGGGTCGGGCGGCGGCGGCGGTGGTGTTCTTGATTCTTACATTCAAGTTGACGCGTCCTCTGACTATGACATCTCCGTCGGGAGAGGAGGCACTGGAGGAGAAGTTGACGGCCCCTGCTCAAATCTCGACTCGTCGTCGGTCGGCTCCTGCGGTAACTCTGACATAGCCACAGTACAGACCAATGGCGCAGACTCTTCGTTCGGTCCTCTTTCGGCTCTCGGAGGAGGCAGGGGCGGCAGTTGGAATTACATAGCCCCTAACTCTGGAGGCTCTGGTGGCGGGGCTTCTTATTACGGCAGTTACTTCGCCTCCGGCAACGCAATAGTCTCCGGCCCAGGCCAAGGCGCCACAGCTGGTGGAGTTGTTCAGGGCTTTGCAGGAGGTGGCTACGGCAGCGCAGATTACGGTGCCGGCGGAGGTGGTGGTGCCGGAGCAGCACCAGCTGACGCAGTGGGAGCCGTTCCTGGGGATGGTGGGCATGGTAGGGCAACCACTATCTCTGGAGAAACGCAGTACTTCGGTGGCGGTGGCGGTGGCGGCAATCACAATGCTGCTGCAGCCGGATCATGCGGTGTAGGAGGCGGCGGCGACGGAGCCAGCTCCTCAAATACTCGTGAGTCCTCTCAGAATGGACAGACCAATACCGGCGGCGGCGGTGGTGGTGGTGGTTTTAACAATGCGGGGGACAGCGCTGGCGGTAACGGCGGCTCAGGCATAGTCATACTGAGGCAGGTTTCGGTTCAGCCTCCAACGATTGCGGTTGGCCCGTATGGGGTCTCGACAACTCAAGGATCAAATGCCGAGTTCAGCGTTTCCGCTTCGGTACCTTTCGGCACACTTAGCTATAACTGGCAACTCTCGACAGATGATGGCTCAACATGGACAGATGTTGGCTCCAACAACTCAACCTTCTTGGAGTCTGATGTTGCGGTCGCGAGCGATGGCTCACTGGTGAGGGTGGTTGTAAGTGCGGTAGCTAATGGCGAGACGGAAAGGGTCACATCATCAGCAGTGACTCTTAGCGTCAGTCCTTCCGCTGAGGAACCGACGCCCACTCCAACACCAACACCAACACCTACGGTCACTGCTACACCCACACCAACCCCGACAGAGACCGCAACCCCGACTCCAACACCAACACCTTCCGAGACGGCCACGCCGACACCAACTCCAACTCCTACACCAACGCCCACGCCGTCACCAACCCCAACTGTTGAGACAACTCCGACTCCAAGTCCCTCTGCGACTCCGTCACCATCGGAGGAGCCCTTGGTTGAACCGTCAAACGAGCCGACTCCGGAGGAAAGTGCAGAGCCCGAACCAAGTCCTGAGCCAAGCGAGCCTGCTGAGGAGAATCCGCCTATCGCCGCACCAGCCACACCTGGCGATTCCGGCGGCGGCACAATATTTAACTTTGACCCAGCAAGCCCTGTGGGGCAGGCGGCCGAGGCTGTAGGCGAAGCAGTCTCGGCAATAGCCGATGCTCTTGGCATTGAACTGCCTGCGGTTGGAGAACCGGTAGCGAACCCGGCGATTGGTGCCTCCGGCGACGACAGCGTCATTGTTGAATTTGACCCGCTTGGTTCACCTGAGGCAATTGAGGCAACCAACAAGCTGATGGCAGCAACAGGAGCTGTTGTTGCGGTAGCAGGCGCAGTTGGTGCCGCTGCTGCCGCAGCCGCAGCCGCTGGCGCCGCTGGAGCCGCTGGCGCTGCTGGAGCGGCGGCAGGCAGTGCGGGGGCTGCTAGTTCCGCTGGTGCCGCTGCTGGTCCAGCAGGCACAGGTGCAGAGATGAACGAGGACGTTCTGGATGCCCTTGCGGCGGCAGACTTTGAGGTGGATCTCTTTCAGGATGCCCCGCCGGGCCCAGGTGATCGATTACCCCTATTTGCACTTGGACTAGTTACAGCGCTTGACAACATTTCTAGACGCTGGACTAGATCTGTGAATAAGGTGTCGCCACTTGTCTCCAAGATGATCAATGACGGTGTTTACCTCAGGGCAATCTTTGGGTCATTCTCAATGGCGCCACTGCTAGTAGGTATCGTCCTTGCCATTGTCTCGCTAGGTCAAAATTCAGGCGAGTTGCTTCACCCACCAGTTGCTCTGTTCATGGCGATAGCAGTTCTGGGAATTTTTGATGCGTTAGCCGGCTCTGTTGCCGTCATGGTCTTCGTGCTCGGCTCGCTCCCGCTTGTGGACTTTGGCGAAATAACTGACCTAAGAATGCTGGCAGGAATTGTGGTTGCCGGCTTTGGACCCATCGTCTTGGCACGTTCCATTCGTAACTTCCGCAGGAGGCCGATGCCGGGCGTAGAGGGGCTGCTTGCTCGCGTTGGCGACATTGCCTTTGCTTCGCTCATGGGTGGCTGGGTTGCGGGTCTTATTGTTCGAGCTTTGCCAGCCCTTACAGGGTTGACATTGCCAGCTGCAAACTATGTCCCAACCTTCCAGTTGATTGCCACGATTGCGATTGCGGTGAGGATTGTGCTCGAGGACTTCGCTGCAAGGCTTTACCCACAGCGTATGGACAGACTTGCCCCTGACACTCTTCCGCAGCCACCGGCAGTTCAAGTGATAGCTGTGCAGATGATGAAGTACTTCTTTTATGTCTTTATTGCCAGCGCGTTTATGGGCTTTGGTCCAGTGGTCTGGCTAGCCTCTGCCTTGTTCATGATTCCTGGGCTGCTCGGGTTTGTTGCCGACAAGCTTCCAAACTTCCCATGGTTGTGGCGGGTCTTGCCTGTTGGACTTCCAGGCCTTGCAATGATTCTGGGTCTTGAGATTCTGCTCGAGAATTCGCTGACTTCGATCCTTGGCGATGACCCCAATTTCTCAGTTATCTTCATTTACTGCCTCCTCGCTTTGATCCTTGTGGTGTCGGTGGTCGGAGTTCTTGGCCGTGAGGGGTTGCCGGGTGAGGAAAGATTCTTCCTTCGTCCAGGATGGCGCTGGGTCTACAGAATCTTTGGAATCGTGGTGTTTGTGCTGCTCATGCAGTTCACAAGCATGCTCTAGAGCCGCAGCAGCACCAGGCTTGCCGCTATGACCGCCATGCCTGCAATGACTCCATAGACGGTTAGGTGACCTCTGGCTGAGTTCCTAGCTGTTGGCAGGAGGGTGTCGATTGCTAGGAAGATCATGACTCCGGCAACCATTGCGAAGATGATGCCAAGAACAAAGTGGTTCAAAAATTGAGCCAGGATCAGATATCCAATGACTGCTCCCGCTGGTTCAGCCAATCCCGAGAGGAAGCTGAGCCTAAAGGCCTTCAGTCTTGACTTGGTTGCGTAGTAGACGGGAACCGAGACGGCAATACCCTCTGGGATGTTGTGCATGGCGACTGCTATAGCCAGGGCAATGCCAATCTCTGGATCGTCAAGGACGAGCAGGAATGTGGCGAGACCCTCGGGGAAGTTGTGGATGGCGATTGCTAGGGCAACAAATACACCCATTCGAAGAAGGGCTTTGTTCTGCACCTCATCAACGGTGGGTAGTGGGGTGTCGGTGTTGCCAAGCAGCTCTACATCCGTGTTTTCGTGGGGGTTAGCTCCAGAGGGAACTAACGCATCAATAATGGCCATCAGCACAAGACCCGCAATCAACGCTCCCGCTGCTAGTCCTGCAGCCTCATTGGCTGTTACGTACTCGCTTAGGTACTGGGTGGCCTTAGGCAGGATCTCAGCAAAGCTGAGATAGATCATCACGCCAGCTGAGAACCCCATCGAGAGCGCGAAGAAGCTCTTGTTGGTGGTCTTTGCGAAGAAGGCGATGGTTGAACCAATACCTGTTGCCAGTCCGGCAGCAAGGGTGACAGCAAATGCGAGAATCACTGCACTGTCCATGGTCATTCCTTCACTCTAGGGACAAAGAAGCCGGGTAACCAATTGGTCACCCGGCACTTTATTTGATGCTTAGTGCTTGCCGCCGCAGCCGCAAGTGTCTTTGCCGCAATTGCAGTCCATGAGTCCCTCCTTAGAAGTCCCAGTCATCGTCTGTTGTGGCCTCGTGCTTACCGATTACGTAAGAGGAACCGGAGCCAGAGAAGAAGTCGTGGTTCTCATCGCTGGCTGGGCTTAGGGCACTGAGGATTGCAGGGGAGACCTCTGCGTCATCCTTCGGGAACAGCGGGTCAAACCCGAGGTTCATCAGGGCCTTGTTGCCGTTGTAGTGGAGGAACTGCTTCACATCGTGAGTCAGTCCAATCTCGTCGTAGAGGTCGGCGGTGTACTTGACCTCGTTCTCATACAGCTCGAGGAGTAGGTCGTAGGTGTAGCTGCGAAGCTCTTCCTGACGCTCCTTGCTGGCCTCGTTGTAGCCAAGCTGGAACTTGTAACCGATGTAGTAGCCGTGGATTGCCTCGTCACGAATAATTAGGCGAATCAGGTCGGCAGTGTTGGTTAGCTTCGCCCTTGATGACCAGTACATAGGCAGATAAAAACCGCTGTAGAAGAGGAAGGACTCCAACAAAGTGGAGGCAACCTTGCGCTTTAGCGGGTCGTCACCGTTGTAGTAGCCCAGGACGATCTCTGCCTTTTTCTGCAGGTATGGGTTGTCCTCTGACCAGCGGAAGGCCTCTTCAATCTCGGTCGTGGAGCACAGAGTTGAGAACACGCTCGAGTAGCTCTTGGCGTGAACGGACTCCATGAAGGCGATGTTGGTGATTACAGCCTCTTCGTGCTGAGTCCTTGCATCAGGCATGAGGCTCATGGCTCCAATGGTGCCCTGAATGGTGTCCAGCATGGTCAGGCCAGTGAAGACGTGCATGGTGAGCTTCTGCTCATGTGGACGCAGGGTTCCCCAGGACTGCACATCGTTAGACAGTGGCACCTTCTCTGGCAGCCAGAAGTTCTGGGTCAGCCTGTTCCATACATCGAGGTCTACCGAGTCCTCGATCTTGTTCCAGTTGACCGGACGGCTTGTTAGCTTTGTCTTTTCCATGATTATTTCCTTTGGCCTAGAGCATGCAGCTGACGCAGTTTTCAACCTCGGTGCCCTCTAGGGCAGCCTGGCGAATCCTGATGTAGTAAATGGTCTTGATGCCCTTGCGCCACGCATTGATCTGCGCGCGGTTGACATCACGGGTTGTTGCGGTGTCCTTGAAGAACAGGGTTAGCGACAGGCCTTGGTCTACGTGCTGGGTCGCAGCGGCGTAGGTGTCAATGATCTTGTCTGGCCCGATCTCGTAGGCGTCCTCGTAGTAGTCCCAGGTCTCCTCGCTTAGGTATGGAGCTGGGTAGTAAACGCGGCCCAACTTACCTTCTTTGCGAACCTCAATGCGTGAGGCGATTGGGTGAATCGAGCTTGTGGAGTTGTTGATGTAGGAGATGGAGCCGGTTGGCGGCACAGCCTGCAGGTTCTGGTTGTAGATACCGTGCTTCATGACCGACTTCTTTAGCTCCACCCAGTCCTCTTGGGTTGGAATGTGAACGCCGGCCTTCTTGAACAGCTCCTTGACCTTTGGGGTTGCAGGTGCCCAGGTCTGGTCAACGTACTTGTCAAAGTACTCACCGGTTGCGTACTTGGAGTTCTCAAAATTGTCGAAGGCCTGCTTGCGCTCCTTGGCAATCTTGTTGGAGGCCGAGATGGCGTGGTAGTTCACGGTGTAGAAGTACATGTTCGTGAAGTCCAGTCCCTCTTCGGAGCCGTAGTGGATTTGCTCCCTGGCTAGGTAGCCGTGGAGGTTCATCTGGCCTAGGCCAATGGCGTGGCTCTTGTGGTTTCCGTCCGAGATCGAACGAACGCTTTCGATGTCTGACTGGTCGCTGACTGCGGTCAGCGCCCTGATGGAGGCCTCAATGGTCTTGCCGAAGTCTGGACCGTCCATAGCCTTGGCGATGTTTAGTGAGCCGAGGTTGCAGGAGATGTCCTTACCAATCTGGTTGTAGCTGAGGTCTGCGTTGTAGGTGGTTGGGGTGTTCACCTGCAGGATCTCGGAGCAGAGGTTTGACATATTGATGCGGCCCTGAACAGGGTTTGCGTTGTTTACGGTGTCCTCATACATCACGTATGGGTAGCCGGACTCAAACTGCAGCTCCGCAATCTTCTGGAGCAAATCGCGGGCCTTGATCTTGGACTTGCGAATCCTTGGGTCATCGACCATCTCGTAGTACTTCTCGGTTACCGAGATGTCACCGAATGGAACTCCGTAGACCTTTTCTACGTCGTATGGGGAGAACAGGTACATGTCCTCGTTGTCCTTGGCGAGCATCATGGTGATGTCTGGCAGCACAACACCGATGGAGAGGGTCTTGATTCTGATCTTCTCGTCAGCGTTCTCGCGCTTGGTGTCTAGGAATCGCATGATGTCTGGGTGGTGAGCGTTTAGGTAGACCGCACCTGCACCCTGACGAGCACCGAGCTGGTTGGCGTAGGAGAAGCTGTCCTCGAGAAGCTTCATGACCGGGATAATGCCCGAGCTCTGGCCCTCGATCTTCTTGATCGGAGCTCCATACTCACGAATGTTGGAGAGGCTAAGCGCCACACCACCACCGCGCTTTGAGAGCTGCAGGGCAGAGTTGATGCCTCTCGAGATTGACTCCATGTTGTCTTCGATGCGAAGCAGGAAGCAGGAGACGAACTCGCCGCGCTGCTTCTTGCCGCAGTTTAGGAAGGTGGGGGTTGCTGGCTGGAAGCGACCGGAGATGATTTCCTCGACCAAGCTGATTGCGGTCTCCTCAACACCCTCGGCGAGTGTTAGGGCAACCATTACGACGCGGTCCTCAAAGCGCTCGAGGTAGCGCTGGCCATCAAAGGTCTTTAGCGCATAGCCGGTGTAAAACTTGAAAGCACCCATGAACGCCTCGAAGCGGAACTTCTTGGAGTAGGCGAGGTGGTTGAGCTGGGTGATGAACTCGAAGGAGTACCTATCCAGGATCTCTTTTTCGTAGTACTCGTTCTCTACCAGGTAGTCCAGGCGCTCCTTGAGGCTGTGGAAGAAGACTGTGTTTTGGTTGACGTGCTCGAGGAAGTACTTTCTGACGGCAAGCTTGTCCATCTCGAGCTGTAGCTTCTGATCATTACCCCACAGGTTGATCATGGCGTTGAGGTCTTGATAGCTCAGCGCACTCGCAACGCCCTTGGTCTCAACCACGTTGCCGCTCTCGTCTGTAATCTCTACGACTGAATTTGCCAAAACTGTGCCAGCCTTTCCTTGACCTCTATTACGTCTTCTGGTGTGCCAGTGATTTCAAAGCGATAAAGCACTGGCACTCCCAGCTTGTCGGCGACTATGTCACCGGCTTTGCCGAAGTGAGAACCAAAGTTGGTGTTCCCTCCGGCAATTACTGCCTTGATGTGTTTCCGGTTATCAGGATTATTCAAAAACTTGATTACCTGTTTTGGGACAGTCGAGTTGTCGTTTCCGCCACCGTAGGTGGGGAGGACAAGGACGCTGTCCCGATCGTGAACAAACTCTGCTGCCTCATCGGTGCGAATCGGGATTCGAACCGACTGGGCCTCTAGCTTGTCTACGAAGCGTTTGGTGTTTTCCGAGACGCTCGAGAAGTAAACCACGTCGAACATCTCATACCTCAGCTAGGCCGAAAGAGCCTGGATCTTGTCCATGCGGAAGCCCGACCAGTGCTCTTCGTCTGCGACGACTACCGGTGCGGCTGTGTACCCCATGGTCTTTACCATCTCGAGAGCAACCGGGTCCTGACTCATGTCTACCTCGTTGTAATCGACCTGGTTGCGCTGCAGCATGCGCTTCGTGCTGTCGCACTGAACGCAGGCTGGCAATGTGTAAACGGTCACCGCCATTGGTTCCCTCCCCATTTCTATGGCCCCTTCGGGCTCATTTTCGGCAAATTCTTGTGAAATTTCTCGCAAATTTCAGACTTCAAACATTAGCACCAAACCACTACATCTAGTAGTGAAATGCGAAAAAGTTCACTTATTTAGTTATTTTCTCGAACATTAACCCACAACTTGAACTTTAAGGCGGTAATAACTCCCGCGTGTCGGGACTTGTTTACCCAATTTCCTAAAACTTAAGTTCTACAGGCTGTAGAATCAATGCTTGAGGCTCAAGAAGTATGCGCCCGTGGACCGACATCTAGGAAAAGAAATGCGGAAGACCTCCTTACTTTTTCTCTCAATTGCCCTTTTTCTCTCAGGTTGTGCCTCTGATGGCGAGGTAGTTGCCCAGGATCTCTGGGTGAAGTCCTCTGAAATGAGCATCAAGGGAGGTATGACCGCCGTCTATGGAACGCTGACAAATAATTCCTCTCAAGATGTGGTGCTGGTCGGCGGCGCCACGGAGATAGCGGGAGTTGTCGAGGTGCACGAGATGGCCATGATTGGTGGCGAGATGAAGATGCAAGAGATCGATGGCGGACTGACTATCCCGGCCGGCAAGTCGATAGTTCTCGAACCAGGTGGTAACCACCTGATGCTCATGATGCTCACCGACGATCTTGAAGCTGGGGAAGAAATCTCAGTCACCTTTGATTTTGATGGTGCGGAAGACATGACGGTCAATGGAGTTGTTGCCAAGCCCGCCGAGGGCGGCGACGAGGATTACCACAGCGGCGAGATGGACAACTAATTGGTTTCACGTAGAGGTTTTCTCGCCAGCGGTGCAGCCGCTGCGGCAGCTGGCGCGGTAGGCGCTGTCGCCGGAGCCTCTGCAGCAGGTGTGGCTGCCGAGCAAAACCTAGAAACCTTTGCCGCTAATAGAGAAGCGCAGTTCTTTGGTCCCCATCAGAGCGGCATCGAGCTAGATATTCAAGCGGTAACGAACATGGTTGCGCTCGACATCAAAGACAGCGTCACCAAGGAAGACATGCTGCGCTGGATGCGGCTTCTCACCGATGACATCTCCAGGCTCACGCGCGGAGAGCCAGTGCTTGCCGATCCCGCACCTGAGCTTGCGATTGGGGCCGCCAGGTTCACCGCCTATGTCGGTTTTGGCCCCAGCCTTTTCGCAAAGCTCGGCCTGGATTCTCAGCTACCCGAAGGCTTTGCCGAGCTGCCAGCTTTTAGCGTGGACCAGTTGGAGGATCGCTACTCGGGCGGAGATGTGCTCATTCACATTGCCGCCGACGATCCTGTTGTGCTGGCTCATGGCACCCGGGGACTGGTTAGAGACTCGATGCCCTTTGCGAGCGTCAGGTGGGTGCAGCCAGGCTTTGCCCACTCGCCTGGAATGATTCCCGCCGGCCTCACCCACAGAAACCTAATGGGACAAGTCGATGGCACCGCAAACCCAGAGCTTGGTTCGGAGGATTTCAATTCGGTGGTGTGGATAGACGAGGGTCCAAAGTGGATTAGGGGAGGAACCCTGATGGTGTTCCGCCGAATCGCCATGCAGCTCGATACCTGGGACCAGCTCGGGACCCCCTCGAAGGAGGAGGTGATAGGACGCAAGCTATCCAACGGAGCCCCACTAACGGGAACCAATGAGAGCGATGTTCCCGATCTGGGTGCGAGGCACCCAAACGGCCTGCTTGTGATTCCCGAGTTCGCCCACATCAGAAGGGCGGCTCCTGTGGAGAGCGCGGAGCGAATCTTCCGCCGACCATTTAGCTATGACAACGGCATGAACGAGCGCGGCAGCATGGACGTTGGGCTTTTATGGACTGCCTATCAGCGCGATATTTCTAGGCAGTATTTGCCGATTCAAAGGCGGCTGGAGAAGCTGGACCTACTCAACAAGTGGACCGTGCCAATCGGGTCTGCGGTATTCGCAATTCCAGGTGGGGTTCAGGGCTCTGAGCTCATCGCCGAACCACTATTCTCTTAGGGTGCCCCTACCCAAGCTTCCTATCGTCAAGGGCAGGGTCATAGATTCTGGAGACCAGCTCAGCAAGAAGATGCTGATGGTCTACATCTTCATCCTCGCGCTCTCGATGAGCCTGATTCCCTTCACAATTGACCCATATCTTCCGGCCTTCCCGGCAATTGGGCAGTTCTTCGGGGTCGCCAATGGTGTGGTGCAGGCCTCGTTTACCGGTGTCACAGTCGGTATCGCAGCTGGCCAGCTACTCATCGGCCCACTCTCGGATGCTTTTGGTCGCAGGCCGCTACTGCTAATAACCATGAGCGGTTATCTGCTGGCCACGATTCTTGCCTTCTTTGCTCCAAACATCGAAGTTTTCATTCTGCTGAGGTTCTTCATGGGCTTCTTCGCAGCTGGTGGTGATGTGGTTGCCAGGGCTGTGATCAGGGATCTGTTCCGGGGGCAACCGATGCGGCAGATGCTTGCAAGGGTTTTCCTGGTCCAGTCGCTGGCTCCGATTCTTGGACCCATTTTGGGTTCTCAGCTCACAGAGCTGATTGCCTGGCAGGGTGTCTTTCTATTCTTTGCAATCGTGACTCTGGTGCTACTGCTATTTGCCAACGCTTTCCTGATTGAGACTCTGCCGGTTTCGGCCAGGAGAAGTAGTTCTCCGCTGGGGCTTGCCAGGGGATATCTAAATGTCCTGAAGGATCGGGTTTTCATTGGCTTGATGTTCTA
>ERZ1089246.71-NODE-71-length-11664-cov-8.119562_pt1 | contig 11664 bp, 8 predicted proteins | sample MGYA00383552_ERZ1089246 | MGnify/ENA primary metagenome ERZ1089246 (study PRJEB34543, sample SAMEA5968663) | marine metagenome | biome: water | collected 2014-06-21 | depth 0 m | study: Ocean Sampling Day (OSD) data from North Adriatic Sea
AATTGCCAAGGATGCGGTGATTCCCGGGAAAGAAGGGCATCGTGTGGTGGTCATTGTCGATGGAAAAGCTGAGTCTCGACGCATCGAACTGGGTGCCGGAGTCGGAGATCGTATCGTGGTCATTCAGGGTGTCACAGCTGGTGATGTGGTTGTCACTCAAGGCCAAGAAGGGCTCCGTAAAGGACAGCAGGTCAGTGTGGTTGGGGGTCAATCGTGAATGGATTGATTAGAGGTGCGATCGCGCATCCGATTGCCGTTTTGGCGATTGTGCTATCCATGATTTTGTTTGGCGTCGCATCCTTGCAGACCATTCCGATTCAAATGACACCGGATATTGATAAACCGGTGTTACAAGTTCGCGTCAGTTGGCCTGGTGCATCGCCGAAGGATGTCGAGCAAGAAGTCGTGCTGCGTCTTGAGCGTGAGTTAACTGGCCTATCGGGAGTGCAAAGCGTTGAAAGTGACAGTCGTCGCGGCCAAGCTCGAGTGACTTTAACCTACAGTGTCGGGCAAGACATGGATTCGGCCTTAGTGAAACTGCTTGGACAACTGGCCCGAGTCTCTGGTTTGCCTAGCGATGCCAAGCAGCCAGAGGTGAGAACGTCGAATTCTGATGATTCACCGATTGCTCGGATGGCGCTGGTGGCGAACGACGGCGTCTCTATCGATATCGATACCTTGGGAGAATTCGTCGATACGGTGATTCTGGAGCCGTTGAGCCGAATTGCAGGGGTGTCTGAAGTGACGTCCCGAGGCGGTGCTGCTCGCGAAATCCGTATTGCACTTGATATGGACCGCGTGGCCGAATTTGGTTTATCCATTTCCGAGATCGCCGATGCCATTCGCGCGTCGTCTGCCGAAGTGACGGCCGGAGAAGTGACCGAGGGAAATCGGAGTTTCACCTTAAGGACAGAAGCCATTAGCTATACCCCAGAGACCGCGAAGGAACTGGTGGTTCGAACAGAGCTCAGAAATGGCCGTGTGTTCAATGTCAAATTGTCTGATGTCGCTGATGTTGAACTGGGTTATAAAACGCCCAACAGTTTCCGCCGGTTAAATGGAAAACCTGCGATTACGTTTGCGGTACTTCGTGAGCCGGCATCCAATGTGGTGACAACGCTCGATGCCCTGAAGGCAGAAGTGAATGCATTAAATCAAGGAGTCTTGGCTGAGCGAGGCCTCGATCTACGGATCGTTTACGACGAGACGGTTTACATCGGATCGGCGTTAGATTTGGTTCAAAATAACATCATGATTGGTGGCGTTCTGGCGATTGTGGTGTTGCTCACTTTCCTTCGCGCGCTGGCACCAACAGCGATCGTGATGATTGCCATTCCGGTCTCGATCATCTCAACTTTTGTGGTGATCGCCGGACTGGGTCTTTCTATTAACGTGATTTCACTCGCCGGACTTGCCTTCGCAGTCGGAATGGTTGTGGACGCATCCATTGTGAGCTTGGAGAATATTTATCGATTAAAGCAATCGGGTGTGGCCACTCTGAAAGCGTCCTATTGGGGTGCGCGACAGGTTTGGGCCCCCATTCTGGGTTCGGCATTAACCACGGTGGTGGTTTTTATTCCAATCCTGATCCTCGATCTTCCGGTTGGTCAATTGTTCCGAGATATTGCGGTTGCGATCAGTGCATCGGTCATCGTGTCTGTGATCGTTTCTGTCACCGTGATTCCCGCGCTCGCATCGCGTCTGATCAAAGATGTGAAAAGTTTTGACCAACAACGGCGAATTCCGATTGTGGATACCTTAGCTGGTGGCTTTAAGCGTTTGGTATTGGCTTACGGTCGGAAGGTTGTGCAATCCACAACCCTCGGTTTAGTGATTGTCTTTGGTCTCATTGCTGGATCCATTGCGACCTTAATCGTGATGATGCCACCACTTGATTATCTGCCTGACGGAAACCGTAACTTCGTGTTTGGCCGAATATCGGTGCCGTCGGGGTATACGCGGGAAGCAACGGTGAATTTTGCGCAATCGATGGAAGATGTTGCGCGTCCCCTGTGGGAGAACCCGAATCCTGAGAAACTCCCACATATTGATCGATTCTTTTTTGTGGCCTACAACGGAGGTGCCTTTGCAGGTGCTGCGACTGAAGATGCTGGGCGCATTCGCGAGCTGATCCCGGTGTTATCAGAGCCGGTCGCAAAAGCGCCTGGTGCGCGGGCGTTTGTCACACAGGCATCATTGTTCGGGCGCTCTGTGGGAGGGTCGAGGGGGATCTTGATTGATGTCTTAGGCCCTGATTACGAGAGTGTTGAGCCGGCCTTTCGTGACATTCGCCGGCAAGTCGGAGAGCTATTTCCCCGAAAAGATGGGCATCAAATTCGAGTTCGTCCCTCCGAAAACGCGGTCAGTCCGGAGCTGGTTGTGAGGCCGAATCCAGATGCGCTTGCCCGCGCTGGCGTGTCTGCTCGTGATTTTGCACAAGCTTTGGATGTCTACAACGATGGGATTTTAGTTCGGGAAATTCCGTTGGGTGGTGAATTGGTTGAACTCATTTTAACAACCCAAACTCGAGAGACTGCAAAAATTGAAGACATTGCTGATATTCCAGTGATCGCCAGAGATGGATCGCTGGTGAAAATCGGTCAAGTCGCGGAGGTGTCGATTGAGTCGGCCCCCAACCAGTTGTTGCGAAAGGCCGGGAGGCGCGTCGTGACGATTGAGCTTCGACTGCATGAGTCTATTCCGTTAGAGACGGCCATTGCGACGATCAACGATCAGGTAGTCGAACAGTTTAATATTCGGTCGAAAAACGGCGTTCGTCTGGAGCTTTCAGGTGCAGCGGATGAGCTGTCAAAAGCCTGGAATGCGATGCAGGCAAATGTGATTCTGGCGATTGCCGTGATCTATTTGTTATTGGTTGTGCTGCTGAAGAGTTTTGCGCTGCCGCTGGTGATCTTGGTCACTGTTCCGATTGCCGCAACCGGTGGTATTTTGGGGCTTGCGCTTTTAAACCTCTTTATGGATCAACCCCTAGATATGTTGACGATGCTTGGGTTTATCATTTTGACCGGTGTCGTTGTGAATAATGCAATCCTGATGGTTGAGCAGACGCTGTGGCATATCCAGCATGACGGGATGGCCTCAGCGGATGCCATCCTTGAAGCGACAAGTAATCGTATTCGACCAATTTTTATGTCGACACTCACGAGTCTCTTTGGTCTGTTGCCCTTGATTGTGTTCCCAGGTGCCGGGTCAGAGCTGTATCGAGGAATCGGAATCGTCGTGTTTGGCGGGTTGCTGTTATCGACAGTACTGGCGCTGTTCTTCATTCCGCCGTTACTTGCGGTGTTAATGAAACGCTTCCAGCCAACCAGTCCAATGGGTGACGTCACCGAAGAGATGACGGCACCACTTTCTCAAACCGCCTGACGAGACGCCCGAGATTCTGTAGAATCTCGGGCTTTTCAAATGCACTGAGACCATCCATGGAAATTAATGCCCGCAACGCAATGATGGCAGACCTGAAAGCGCGTACTGACGTGCTGAGGGGGTATCTTTGACTACACTGCCAAACGCGAACGACTTGATGAAGTCAATTTAGAACTCGAAGACCCCAATGTCTGGAATGATCCGGCCAAAGCACAGGCTTTGGGACGGGAACGGGCAAGCTTAGAGGGCGTGGTCGAGACGATCGATGAGCTTGATCAAAGCCTTGACGATCAAAAAGAACTCACCGCGATGCTTCTTGATGAGGGCGATGATGATGGGCTATCCGAAGTCGATGAAGAGCTTGAACGGCTCGAAACTCTTGTCGGAGGTCTTGAATTTCGTCGAATGTTTTCCGGTGAAGCCGATAGCAACAATTGTTACCTCGACATTCAGGCGGGCTCAGGAGGCACGGAGGCCCAAGACTGGGGCAATATGTTGCTTCGGATGTACCTCCGGTGGGCTGAGAAAAAAGGCTTTAAAGTCGAGGTGGTCGAAGTGTCCGAAGGGGAAGTCGCAGGCATCAAGAGTGCGACCATCCACGTCCAAGGTGAATACGCCTATGGTTGGCTTCGGACAGAGACAGGTGTACACCGGTTGGTTCGCAAAAGCCCATTTGATTCTGGAGCCAGACGACACACCTCATTTTCATCCGTGTTTGTCTCGCCAGAGATCGATGACAATGTCGACATTGAAATCGATCCCTCAGATCTTCGCATCGATACCTATCGGGCCTCGGGAGCGGGTGGTCAGCACGTTAACCGAACTGACTCTGCGGTTCGAATTACCCACGAGCCCAGTGGCATTGTTGTGCAGTGTCAGAGCCAACGGTCGCAGCATCAGAACAAAGACTTTGCGATGAAACAGCTCCGCGCTAAGTTGTATGAGCGCGAAATGGATGCTCGGAAAGCCGAAGCACAAGCGCTTGAGGACTCAAAGGCAGATATTGGGTGGGGTAGTCAGATTCGGTCATATGTTCTGGACTCTAGCCGAATCAAAGATTTGAGAACTGGTGTGGAATCATCCAATACACAGGCTGTCCTCGACGGCGCCTTAGACCCATTTATAGAAGCAAGTTTGAAGCAGGGATTGTCATGACAGAACAACACTCTCCAGAGGTCGAAATCGATGAGAATCAACTGATCGCTGAACGACAGAAAAAACTCGCGCTGATTCGGGAATCCGAGGGGCCAACGTTTCCTAATGATTTCAGACGTAGCCATCGAGCCGGTGAGCTTGCCGCTGCACATGGTCACGAAGAAAAAGAGGAGTTGGCTGAACAATCAATCGAGGTTGCCGTGTGCGGACGCATTATGTTGCGTCGCATTATGGGTAAAGCGAGCTTTCTGACCATTCAAGATGTGAGTGGTCGGATTCAACTGTATGCCCGAAAAGCAGATTTGCCTGACGGTGTCTATGATGATTTCAAAACCTGGGATCTCGGCGATATTGTTGGTGGTCGTGGGACTTTGTTTAAGACCAATACTGGCGAATTGTCAGTGCATCTCACCGACATTCGATTATTGACCAAATCGTTACGTCCATTGCCGGACAAGCATAAAGGTCTGACAGACACTGAGCTGAGATATCGGCAACGGTATGTTGACTTGATGACCAACGAGGCCACGCGAACGGTCTTTACCATGCGCTCTCAAGTGATTGCTGCGATTCGTCATTTCTTTGAATCTCGTGATTTTCTGGAAGTTGAGACCCCCATGTTGCAGGTGATTCCAGGTGGTGCAACTGCGCGTCCATTTGTGACGCATCACAACGCGTTAGATATCGACATGTACCTTCGAATCGCGCCGGAGCTGTTTTTGAAGCGCTTGGTGGTTGGTGGTTTTGAACGGGTGTTTGAGATCAATCGTAATTTCAGAAACGAAGGGCTTTCAACGCGACATAATCCTGAATTCACAATGCTCGAATTCTATTGGGCGTATGCTGACTATCGAGATCTGATTGAAACGACAGAATGCCTGATTCGTGAGGTTGCACAAAAGGTCTGTGGCAAAACTGTGTTTACGCTCGAAGATGGATCGCAGGTGGATCTCGAGCAACCCTTCGATACATTGACGGTGAAAGATGCCATCTTGAAATATTGTAGCCAAGCGACAGAAGCGATCTTGGACGATATTGAGCAGGCAAGGGCGCTTGCTCAATCGCTCAGACTCAAAGTCGAGTCGTCATGGGGGCTTGGTAAGGTTCAAATTGAAATTTTTGAAGCGGTCGCTGAAGAGCGACTGATGCATCCAACCTTCATTACCGAATATCCTGCAGAGGTTAGTCCGCTGGCCCGACGGAATGACGATAACCCCTTTGTGACTGATCGCTTTGAGTTTTTCATCGGAGGGCGCGAGCTGGCTAATGGCTTTAGTGAGCTCAATGATGCAGAAGATCAAGCGGAGCGTTTTCGTGAGCAGGTTGCACAAAAAGCAGACGGTGACGACGAAGCCATGTTTTATGACGAGGATTATGTCAGAGCGTTGGAATACGGCTTACCGCCGACCGCCGGTGAGGGCATTGGCATTGATCGGTTGGTGATGTTTTTGGCAGAACAACATTCCATCAGGGATGTGATTCTGTTCCCTGCCATGCGTCCACAGGCCTGATCAATGGGACCCCGTGGATCCATGCATGTCATCGGCTTCCACGGTCGGTTGTGATGCCATTGAATGCATTGAAGGTGTCTTGATGAATCCATGGATCGCGCATCTTGAAAACCAGGACTTGAAGTGGATTGTTGATCAGGGCCAGGGAGTCTATTTAGATCCTGGAATTGAGATCCATTTCCCGCATCCGACACTGATTTTGGACGGTGAGCTTGAGTGTCGAGGCCACGTTCGTGGAGGCGGTGCGTTACTGGGTCTTTCTGAATGGTATTTGGAAATTGATCAAGGAAGCTTTTGGCATGTCAATACACCGGTTTGGGGTCTTGAATTGCCGTTAACAGCGAAACATAAAGCTGCCTGGAGTGTTGCTCTAGCAGTCGCCATGTCAGCAGAAATCCGATTGGCTCAACCTGATGCACAGGGACTGGCTGACGTCGAAGCAGCGCGCCTGAAATTCCGGTATGTTGTGAGTCAGTTGGAGACCACTTTGTGAGGGATTTCAGTGGCTGAAGAATCGCGTCAGTCGGCAACTGATGGACTGGGCCTGCCGCGCCGGATGTGGTGGCTGTGGCCGTTCGTGGTCTTATTGATTGTGATCTGGGCAATCAGTTTGTGGGCGGTCCGTGTGGCTGATACGGAAACAACGCTCGGCGTTGTGACCTCGCACCGAGGTTTGGGGAACACCGCGCGTGCCGAAATTGCTCTCTTTGTCCCGTCATCGATTCAACCGAGAGTCCTTGGTGAAGCAGTGGACGTGACCTGTCAGGGCGTGACGTTAAAAGCACAAGTGTTTTCTGAGTCGGGCGATATTCTGTCGGTTCAGGATATTCGTGATTGGGTGGGGAGTCGCTTGTTGGCTGAGCGGCTGTTTAATGATGGAGTCCGATTGCAACAGGTGGTGACAGAATCGGGAGCGCATATTCCCGCGCCGGGTGAACACTGTGATGTGACTGTGATTAGTGGTCGTGTGCGTTTGCTGGAGCTCCTTGGACGCAGCCTTCAATCATGACAGCGATTGTCGATGGACTGATTGCAACCGGAGCAACCTTCGAAGCGGTTGCTGATGAGGCTCGTTCTCTTGGTTACCGCCTGAAAGAACGTCGTCTGAAGCCGCCATTGGCTGGCTCTGTTTTTGTTGACTCTGCGGGACGGCTTCATCGGATTCGTTATGCACTGCTTGGCTGGGTTGCCAGCATCGATGGCGATTCGAAGCTTCATCTGACCCGATGGAGGAAAGCCTTTGCGGTTGGTGGTTATGTGCTCGAGCCAGAGCGAGCAGATTATAATTTGACCGTCCAATGGTTTGCTCTGACGCTGGTTGTGGTTGCGCGGCTGCTGCTGGTGATGCTGGTCAGTATCCTTGGGCAAGTGAGCGACCTGACTTTGGCACCCTTGTGGATTCTGACGGCGCTGATTCTGGCATCAACCACCTACACATCCATCACCTTAATTCATCGCTCTCAATGGCATGATCTTGAAGCTGCGCTCGATGCCATGGCTCCCGACTGGATTCCTCGTTTATCTCGAGATGTGGGTGGAAGAATCCTTGCGGTGACGACCCTGCTTGGCATGTTGATCTTGGATCGGCTGCTTGAACTATCGCCTGCGATTTGGGTTGTTGGGATTGGTTTTCTATTTCTCGATTTGATGCCGACTCGCCATTTTCAACAAGCCAAGGCACTCACACTGGCGCCGGAAGTCCGCACAGCCCGAGCGCCGCGTCAGTTGATGGCGCAGTTGACGATGCTTTTGCAGGTGGTAGGCCCTGGAGTCTACGTCCTCAAAACACAATTTCCAGAACGGCTATTGGCCGCCAGCGAAAACCTCGTTCGAGCCGGTGAACCCTTAACGGTATTGGGTCCTGAAGCGGAGTTTTTACCGGGCACGCTAAGGAGTAACTTTGCTTGGGATGCCAGTGACATCGGGGAGTATCACTTTAGTAATTTGATGGATTTGGTGGGATTTCCACATTGGAAAGCGCGTTTTGGTGGTTCATTAAACTATCAAATCGGCCCCAATAATCAGGGATTATCATCGTCAGAAGCCTCAGCGCTTCAAGTGGCTCGTGCGCTTGCTCAAGGTGCGGATACGCTCATTTTGGTGGACGCATTAGCGCCGATGTCGGCCGATCGGCAAATGGAATTATTGAACCGTTTAGCGGCAGCAAATTGTCGTGTCTTGGTTTTTTCGAGTGTTTCAGATTTGTGGGATAGTGATGTCATTGATCTCGACTGAAACGCAAAGTTTCCATCTCAACCAGGGCAAAATATCGGCAGGCTTGGCACGTGATCGGCTGTGGCAAGTGAAAGAAGGTCGCGCGCAACTGCGTTTGTTAATTTCAGGTGAAACGATCGGCGAGATGCCAGTCCCGGATTCGGGTTGGTTTGTCGTTCCAGAGAGCGACTATTTACGAGTTCAACTGATTGCCGAAACTGACATCACGTTTGAAAGTCGCCTGCCCTTAGGCTTGATCCCACGACTGGGTGATTTAGGTCGCCAGCAATTAATTCAGCCGATTCGCCAAATGATGGCTGCCGCTGGGATCGACGATAGTTTGGTCGATTGGAATGTGAAATTGGCCCAACCAAGCTTTCGCTCTTGGTTTGGTGAATCACTTGATCAAGCCATTCAACAGCAACAACCGCTGTCACCAGATGTCTTGACTCCATTAATTGCAGATCATGTTCCACGAACGATTCTCGAACACGATGTTGCCGTCGAAGAGCACCGAGTGCTTTGGGTGTTAATGACGGTCTGTGCGTTATCGATGGTTGCTGTGGTGAGCTGGTTAGGTGCATTGGTTGCCCTGGAAGCACCGGGTTTTTCATTGAGTAGCCAATACGTTGCTGTGATTGCCGCTTGTCTGGGATTTATCATTGCCTCGGTCGGAGTGATTCATTCGTTAGCCGCGTATTTCCGAGACGTCCGTCCAGTGGGATTGGCGGCTGCTTTGTCGATGACGATCTTAATACTTGTGTTTGAAGCGCCAACGCTTGCGTTATCACTGCTATTTTCAGGCGCTTTAATTGCTGGAGCCTATTGGATTTACGTCAGACGTTTGTTGCCGGATTTGCCAGCGATTGATCAACCGATGCGCTGGCTGTCGCTGCGTTTGGCTCGCGATGGAGTGCCTTCGGTTCGTGAACGGGTGCTGACCGTCTGGGATCAGGCACGACAATGGGTGATTGCTCGGATTGAGTTAGTGGCTGAATACAGTCGTTTCAGTCGTTCAGTGATCGCTGCGAGTTTGGTGATTCCTGCCATCGCCTCAACAGACGACAGCCGGCCGATTGTACTCACCGGCTTATCGTTGGCTGCACTGATTTTATTAGAGCGATTACGGGCGGCCATTCCTGTGAGTGTGGAGTCTGAGACTGTGACTCAGCAACCATCGGTTCGACCGCTGGCACTGGCAGGGGATGTGAACTTTGAAGGGATTGTCTATCGACGTCACGCAGGTGAAGCTCCCTTATTTGATCAATTGAACTTTCATTGTGCCGATGACAGTTTGGTTCGAATCACCGCAGCCGAAGGCGCTGGGCTCTCGACACTCAAACATCTGTTGATGCGTCAAGTCTCACCAGAACGCGGTGTCGTGCGTGTTGGCGGGATGGATGTGGCAAGACTGGACCCCAATCTTCTGGCATGTTCGGTGATTACCCTTGACCACCCCAACGATTCGGAAGTCTCGACAGTGGGCGACTGGTTATTCATTGAACCAGGCATTGAGCCTTCAACGTTAGAGACTCACCTTCAAGCACTGTCTGCGAGCCACTGGATTGAATCTCTGCAGGACCGGCTGAATACACCCTTAGGTGTTTTGCAATCGATGGCCGGTCCGCATGGAATGAATCGGTTGAAATTGGCGCGAGCGCTGTCACGCCAAGGGCAGTTGATGTGGCTTGATCACTGGTTAGTCGGTCTTGATCAATCAGCGAGGAACCATGTGGTTGAGAGCCTAGTCGAGCGTTCAGGAACACGATTTGTGGTTGATCGCAACGGGCTCTTCAAGGGGCAACCGTCGATTCATTGGGAGATTGGCGGTGATTGAGCAACAGTTGTTTCTTGGAGCTCTGACCGAACAAGAGTATCGACATTGGCTCGATAATGCTGTGGTGAAAACACTCAGTGCCGGTGAGACCTTGATTACCGAAGATGATTTTCCAGACATTTATCTCGTGTTACGTGGACAATTCACCATGCGTCGCGGTGAGCGGTCACCTGGAATGGTGGGGCTTGATGAGTTTCTAACGGGTTGGATGACGGATCGAGAATGGATGGCTGATCGGTCGATGACTCTGCTGTCGCTGGATTCAGGACGATTTGGCCAGATGTTATCCGTTGATCCTCACCGAAAGCGTCTCTTCCATCAGAGTGTAGCTTTGATGCTTGCTGGCCGGTTGCATCGAGATTTGTGCGCAACAACGGAGATTCCTATCGCATTAATCCAAGGCTTTGAGCGAGGCGTTCGACGCTTTTTCGAACTTAGACAGAATTTTCTGAAGTGACCACGCCCAACGTAACCAATCGCCGCGGGGAGGGTTTTCTTTATCTCTCGATCATGATCTGTTTTTGTGTGCTCTATGCACCGCAACCGATGCTTTCAGAATTGGCTGATCGATTTATGGTGTCCAAACCAGAGGCGGGACTTCTGGTTTCCGTCACTCTGATTCCACTCGCGATCGCACCTTTAAGCTACGGGATTTTTTTAAAACAGCTCAGTGCATTAACCATTCTCAAATGGGCACTTCCGGCTCTGGCCTTGGCGATGGCCTGGTCTGGGTTTGTGCAAACCTATGAGGGAATGCTCACGCTTCGTTTCGTCCAAGGGGCGCTTCTGCCCGCCATTATGACCGCGACGATGGCGTATTTAACGTCAGGCCGTGAAGGAGCTGAACTCTCTCGAGTCATGGCTTGGTATATCTCAGCGACGATTTTTGGAGGGATGGCTGGGCGAGTGATTTCGGGGCAGTTAGCGTCCATGATTTCCTGGGAATGGGTGGCTTTGATTTGGGCTGGGCTTCTGCTGATGGTGACTTTGATGCCTTGGCGTCGAGCGACACCGAAGCCACTGAACTTGGTGAAGCCTGACGCACAGTTAATCCGGCAGGCCATGACCAGCCGCGGTAATGCACTGATTTATGTCTCTGTCCTTTGTATGTTTTGGGTGTTTGCGGGTTATCTGAATTACCTACCCTTTCGCATCAATGAACTCGATGCTTCGGCGTCGACGGGATTGATTGGTCAAAGTTATTTGGGTTATAGCATTGGCATTGTGTCTGCCTTGACAGCCGGTTGGCTTGCGAAGCGCGTCGGGGGTCCGATTCGTGCGGCGCTGATTGGATTTGCGGTGATGATTGGTTCTTTACTGTTAGCGCTCGGCGATGTGTGGATGCTGATCACTCAGGTTTTTGTGATGTGCTTGGGGATGTTTGTGATTCATACGCTGGCCGCTTCGGAAGTGAATCATAACGCGCGCTCCTTGGGTGGTGTGGTGAATGGTCTCTATGTGTCCTGCTATTACGCAGGCGGCGCCCTTGGTGCTTGGTTGATGGGGTATGTGTATGAGCTCTTTGGCTGGACCACTTTTGTCGTTGTACTTTCATGCATT
>ERZ1089246.74-NODE-74-length-11485-cov-8.197025_pt1 | contig 11485 bp, 11 predicted proteins | sample MGYA00383552_ERZ1089246 | MGnify/ENA primary metagenome ERZ1089246 (study PRJEB34543, sample SAMEA5968663) | marine metagenome | biome: water | collected 2014-06-21 | depth 0 m | study: Ocean Sampling Day (OSD) data from North Adriatic Sea
GCTAAAAAATTTCCTCATAACCTTGCTCTTTCTGACGCCCCAGTGGGCGCTGAGGTCAAGATTTGCGGAATTCAGAGCTAATGGCTCCCCACCACCAGACTCGACCACATCCGGGTAGAGGGTTCCTTGCACCAAAAACTTGATTGGTTGGTTGTCATCGATGGCCTCAGCGACGAGCTTGCGCTCGGCCTCCTCGAAGGTCCTGATGAACTCCCTACCTATGATTTTTCGCTTTTGTTCGGGATCACTAACTCCACTGAGGGCTCCGAGAAACTTCTCCTCGGCGTTTACAACAACAAGCTTGATGCCGGTGGCGGCGACGTAGTCGCGCTCGACCTGCTCTGCCTCGCCCTTGCGCAACAGGCCGTGATCAACAAATACAGCTGTCAGCTGATCGCCAACTGCGCGATGAACAAGTGCTGCCGCAACTGCTGAGTCCACTCCCCCAGAGAGGCCGCAAATCACCCTCGCGCTTCCGACCTGGGCACGAATCTTTTCAACCTGCTCAGCGATGACATTGCCCGAGTTCCAACTCGGCTCAATGCCTGCACCTTCATAGAGAAAGTTCTTCAAAACCTGCTGGCCCTGCTCGGAGTGCTTGACCTCTGGGTGCCACTGGACACCGAAGATTCTCTTGTCTAAGTTCTCGAAGGCCGCAACCGGTGTTGTGGCGGTTGAGGCAAGCACCTCAAAACCGCTGGGAGCCTCCATTACCTGATCGCCATGGCTCATCCAGCAAACCTGCAGATCAGGCTGGGAGGCGAGCAGTGTGCCACCAGAGCTCAGCTTGAGATCCGTTGCCCCGTATTCTCTCTTGCCGGTCTTATCGACCCTGCCACCCAGGGCCTGGGCCAGAACCTGGAAGCCGTAGCAAATGCCTAAGACCGGTATGCCAAGCTCAAGAATTTTTGCATCAAGTCTGGGGGAGTTTTCCTCGTAGACGCTCGACGGTCCTCCGGAGAGGATGATGGCTGCGGGATTCTTCTCTGAGACCTCAGCCGCAGAAATGTTATGCGGAACTATCTCCGAATAGACGTTTGCTTCCCGAACCCTGCGGGCAATCAGCTGGGCATACTGAGCGCCGAAGTCGACCACTAATACCGGCTTCATTTGCCCTCTAGTTCTCTGAGCTGCTCTTTAGCAAGCCTTGCGTATTTGGCCTCGGTGTAGAAGCTCAGAAATGGCACGACACCGCCCGCTCCGATAAGTAGGAACCTTGTAAACGGCCAGCGCATCAGGGTCCAAAGCCTGAAATCAGCAAGCAAATACACAACATAGAGCCAGCCGTGAACTATCAAGATCAAAACCGTGAGGTTCAATCCGACCTCTGGCAGCCCCTCGCCATCAATGCCGTAGCTCTCAAAAGAAATAACCCCGTTGGGACCAAACATCCAAAGGTCATAACCTAAAAACGGCAGCCTTCTAATACCCCAGGTCACCATCAACAAAAGCAGGAAGACGCCTGTTACGTAAGAGGAGACTTTGTAGAACTTCAGCACCGAGTAAATGGCAGGAATCTGGCTCGGAGAAGGGGAAGACATGCCCTAAGTCTACTTAGCGATTTCACCCAATTTGGTCAGTGCAAGTGACTTGGCTTCGTCGCTGTCGTGTCCAGAAATTGCTGCCTCGAAGACCTCGCGTGCTTCGTCGTGGGTGACCGAAGAAAGGGCCGTCCTAACCGCACCCACCTGAGACCTTGAGGAGGAAACCGAGTCGTAACCCATACCCGCTAGCACCACGGCAAAAGCCGGGTCAGAGCCGCTTTCCCCACAAACTCCGGAGTAAATACCAGCCTTCTTGGACTCGATGGCAATTTGGTTCAAAGACGCAATCAGCGCGGGCTGCCAAGGGTTGAGCATGGCACCCAGGTTTGGGTTCATACGGTCTGAGGCGAATAGGTACTGCGAAAGATCGTTGGTGCCAACAGAGATGAAATCAACTACTCCCTTGAGCTTCGAAATCTCATAGACAATCGAGGGGGTCTCAACCATGATTCCGACCTTGAACTGACCTGCGGCCTTGGCAAGCGAGGCGAACTCTTTCGCTTCGCCTGCCGTCGCAACCATCGGAGCCATTACCCAGACTTCGCGACCAGAGGCCTTACGGGCCGCTTCCAAAGCCTCGAGCTGCGAAACAATGAAATCGCGGTGGTCTCTAACAAGCCTGAATCCGCGAACTCCCAGAGCAGGATTCTCCTCATCTGGCATTTTCAGAAACGGAACGGGCTTGTCACTTCCGGCATCAATCGTCCTCACAACAATCGGCCCCTCAGGGCAGGCAGTAAGGATTTCGGTGTAGGACTGAATTTGCCTCTCAAGGGTTGGCTCAGTTGTCGCGGACAGATACAAAAGCTCTGTGCGGAACAGTCCAACACCCTCTGCCGCGGTTGCAGCGGCGGCAACGGCATCCTCAAGCGAGCCAATATTTGAGCGAACCGGAATTACTGGCTCTGTGGACTTGGCAACGAAGCTGATGGCCTTGGTCGCATCTGCCGCGGTTCCGCCAATTACGACCCTGTCGCCAACAGGGTCGACCAAAACCATTTGGCCATTTTTGAGTTCTTTTGCACCTGAGCAGGAAACAACCGCAGGAATCGACTTTGAGCGGCAGATGATGGCAGTGTGAGAGGTTGGGCCACCTTGAATCGTAATTACCCCCACCACCGCAGAAGTGAACTGGGCGGTATCGGCGGGAGAGAAGTCTTCGCCCACAATTACGAACTCTCCGGTCTCTGGCAGATCTAACCCCAGCGAGATGCCGTGAATGTTTGCCGCAACCCTTTTTGCCAGGTCTCGAATATCCGCAATGCGCTCCTCGAAGGTGGGGTCACCGGAGAGTAGCTCGGCAAAAGTCTCCATGGCGTTCACAAAAGCCGTGCCAGCCTCCCAGCCATCATCAAGCTGAGCAACAGCTGCATCAAAGAGGCTCTCGTCCAACAGGATCATTCCTAGCGCCTCGAAAATCTCAGCTGATGTCTCTCCTGCCTTCTCGGCAAGGATCTCTAGTTCGCTTGAAACCTCGTCAACTGCTTTGCGCAGCTTTGCCTGCTCGGCAGCAACATCTCCAGAATGCTTTGCCGGAATTGGAAGTGGCTCAGCCTGACGGACGCGAAAGACCTCCGCGGTTACCGCCTCGAGCCCAACGCCGAGGCCTGATAGGACCTGTTGAGTCAAAATTAGCCTTTTAGAAACTGCTGAATCTGGTCGATTATGGCTTGTGCCTGAGCGGCGTCTTCGGTGTCAACCTCGACAGTTAGCTCTTCGCCTGTCTTGCCCTTCATGGCCATGAGCCCAAGTGGAGAGTTGGCTTTAACCATGTTGCCGCCCACCTTGCCCATCCTGATTTCAAGACCGGACTCTTTCACAAGCTTCACGATTTGACCTGCGGGCCTTGCGTGAAAGCCAATGGGATCTTCGATTGTGACGGTTGCGGTGACGGTTGACATTTTTCTCCTTAGGTCCTTCAGGATGCTAGCAATTAATCTTTGAAGTTACCCCAGAAGGCCCTGACGAGCCACCTGAAGTTTGTGATTGTCGATTGTCTCGACTAAGTACTGTGCAAGCGGGTGGGAGCTTGAGATCCCGCATACCTCTTGAGCAAACTCGGAGGTTGAAAGGCTGGTTAGAAGAAGTTGCAGCCTTGCCACTTCAGGGTCGTCATCGTTTTCAAAGGCTAGAGCTGCCGAGATCACATCGAGCAGGTGCTCAGGACGTCCATAGTGCTCCGCGTACTGAGCCGCTGGGCCGATCAGCCTCTCGAGCCGCGAGAGCTTTCTGATGGGATCACGCCCCACGCGCTCGACCTGGTCATCAATTGCTGGGCTAGTGATGCGCTTGAGAGTCTTCTTCACATATCTACTGTGAGCTGCGGGGTCGAAGTTGTGCTTGCGCACCAGCACCTTCGAAGTCTCCTCTAAGACAGCCTTGGTCTTCTTCATCACGGCAGGGTCATTCAGAGCCAAAACTACCGTTGCGTGGCCTGCCCGCTGGCCCAAATAGGCCGCGGAGAGGTGGGACGTGTTAACAGTGAAGAGCTTGCGCTCGATAAATGGTTCGAGTCTGTCAACAAAGGTTGCGGCGGGGATGTCAAGCTTGACCTTTGTCAGATTGCTCGCATCAATGACCCATTCGCAGAATGCCTCGACTGCAACATCTGGCTCTGACCCGACTGGTTGAATCGGGACAATTCGATCAACCGCAGTATTGGCAAAGAGAGCCACCTCATCAAGATTGGGCACCGAGCGAATCTCAGCCTTCAGTATGTCGGTGGCATTTATCGCATTCTCACATGCCATCACAACAGCTGGGCTAGCGAGAGTTCTTGCAGACAGGCCCTCTGCGATGACGGGCGCAATCAGCGGAAGAATGTTCGCGCCAACTGACGCGGTAATAATTTCGGCCCTTGATAGTTGGCCGATGAGCTCTGAGCGCTGCTCAACAGAATTCAGCGCTCGATAGTTGGAGTAGGTCTTCTTTGTGGCCTCTCCACCAAGTTCGGTAATTGAATAGCTTCCACGCTCGTTCAAAGCGCCAATAAGGGTGGGGTTGACGTCGGCAAAGACCACAAAATAGCCGGCATCTTGCAAAACTGCTCCGATAAAGCCTCGACCAATGTTGCCAGCTCCAAAGTGAACGGCAATTGGGAGTTCGGTGCTCATAATTTTCTCTACCTTGTCTGTGGCCTAAGCCACACCGCCATCTAAAATCAGCTCGAGAACCTGGTCAGCACTGCCAGAGGCGACTAACACCTCAAGCTTCTGCTCATCCTGAATTAGCTCGGCAAGGTTGCCAAGGATCTCAACATGGCCATCGCCCCTAGATGCGATGCCCAGCACGCAGCTCACTTCCTCATCACCCCAGGTGAGGGGTTTGGTTAGTCTGAGGAAAACGAGCTGGTCAAAGACAACGTGGACCCTTGACTCATCGGTGCCGTGAGGGATTGCAAACCCCATTCCGATTGCGGAAGAGAACTTCTGCTCTCTCTCCCACATTGCAGCTGCATACTCCTGGGAAACTGCTCCCAGCTCAACCAGCAGCTCGCCGCAGATGCGCACGGCCTCCTCTGATGAGGAGGCCGTGACATCTAACCGGATTCCGGCCTTTTGAATCAGATTAGTCATCGCTGATTTCTAGACCGTTCTGCACCTCGTTGACCAGCTGGGCGATACGCATATCTCCCAAGAACATGTCAAAGATGATTACAGGTGAGTCTGGAACAGCCTGCTTCGCACGCTGCGAGAGTCCTCGATGGACCAGCACCACATCATGAGTGGTGTCAGCCAACTGATTCACAGGGGAGTGAGTAACCTCCACGCCGTTTGCCTTGAGCTGCTTGGCCAGCATCTTGGCAACCATTACGGAAGAGCCCATTCCAGCTTCGCAAGCAATAACTATGTGCTTGACGTCAGCTCCAGAAATGCTTGCCATGGATTACTCCGCACCGCCGGTCTTCATCGACTTGCTCTGAGCCTTTGCGGCCTCGAGGTCGTCGTCGCCGCCCTTAGAGGCTTTGAGGATGACCCATGCAACGAGGAAGGAGACGGTGGCCGAAAGGAGAATTCCTAGCAGCACACCAAAGTGGTTTCCTGGAGGGGTAACCGCTAGGTAAGCGAAGATTGAGCCTGGGGATGGTGTTGCCACCAGTCCAACGCCAGTTACCAAGAAGGTAGCAACACCAGTTGCACCACCGGCAATAGCAGCCAGAACCAATACTGGGCGAAGCAGTACGTATGGGAAGTAGATCTCGTGGATTCCACCAAGGAAGTGGATGATGATCGCTCCCGGCGCACTGCCGCGAAGAACCTTGTTTCCTGCTAGCCAGAAGGCAACCAGGATTCCAAGGCCCGGACCTGGGTTGGTCTCAAGCATGAACATGATGGACTTGCCCATCTCCTCAGCCTGAACGACACCAATTGGTGCCAGAACACCGTGGTTAATTGCGTTGTTGAGGAAGAGGATCTTGGCAGGCTCAACAAGGATTGATGCCAGTGGCAGCAGACCAGTGTCGATTAGAGCCTGGACACCTGCACCTAGAACGTCAGAGAAGCTGTTAACAACTGGTCCAACACCCAAGAATCCAAGGATGGCCATTAGGAGACCTGAGATACCAAGGGAGAAGTTTCCGATGAGCATCTCGAATCCTGGAGGGGTGATTGGGTCTAGTACGCCGTCGATCTTCTTCAGGATCCATGCAGCTAGAGGACCAATAATCATGGCACCTAGGAACATTGGGATTGAAGCTCCGACGATCACACCAACGGTTGCCACAGCACCGATAACGGCACCGCGCTGACCGTGAACCAAACGACCACCGGTGTAACCGATGAGGATTGGAAGCAGGTTGATGATCATTGGGCCGACCATTGAGGAGAGCTCCTCGTTTGGCAGCCAGCCAGTTGGAATGAACAGTGCTGTCAGAAGACCCCATGCGATAAACGCACCGATGTTCGGGATCACCATTCCAGCAAGGTTTCCACCTAGCTTCTGTACCGCTGCACGCCAGCCAGTGTGGCCGCCGTCACCCGCGGGTATAAAATTAGCCATGGGTACTACCTTCCTTTAGGGGGTTGTATTCATTGGGCGGTGTCGCTGCTACGGCATGGTTTGAGGCCCGCCCTAGCAGTAACATCTCCCTTTTTCCAACGGTTTCGGCAATGAACCGAGGAAATCTAATTGGCAAGCGCAACTTCAACTCCTGCCCTACTGAACGCCTCGACGTAAGTCGGGTCGGCGTCAACATTTGTGACCACGCGGTCAAACTTATCAAAATCTGCGAAACGGGCTGGGTAGGTGGGACCGAACTTGCTGCTGTCCGCAAGCAGGATGCGCTCTACAGAGCGAGACATCATGGTCTTCTTGACTAGGGCCTCGTCGGTGTCGTAAGCGGTCATGCCGCCCTCAAGTCCGATGCCATTGACACCCAAGAAGCTAACAACGGCGTTGAAGTCAAGTAGGTCCGCAACCGTCTTCGCTCCCACTGCGGAGAGTGTGGCAGGCCTAATACGACCTCCCAGAATGGTTACCTGAGTTGTGCTGTCGGCAAGCTTGGAGGCGAGAGTGATGTGGTTGGTCACAACCATTAGCTTTGGCTTGTTTCGCAGGTGAGGCTCCAGGTACTCGGTAGTGGTACCGCCGTCAACAAAGATGCAGCCCTCTTCGGGAATGTATGCCGCGGCAACATCGGCAACCGACTGCTTTTGCTGGGGGTTCCGGTTGTACCGCTCGGGGATGGTGTATTCGCGTGCAAATCTCTCGAGGGCGATCGCACCACCGTGCACCCGGCGAAGTGCGCCTCTGCGCTGAAGGACGTCTAGGTCACGCCTTACGGTCTCTACCGCTACGTCCAATTTGTTCGCAGCCACGTTTGCGTCGAGTCGACCATCTTCTCTGGTCCACTCCGCAAGCTTTAGTCTGCGCTCTTCAGCTAACACCCTTGTCAGTCTCCGAAATTGTCCGTTTACAAGCAATTGCTAAGAAAGTAGCACCGCAAACGGGCAATTGGAACTAAAACGGGCAAAAACCCACAAATTCAGATAACGATTCTATTAACTGGTTTCTCTGGCAACCTGGTCCATTACAAGCCTCCACCACAGATAAAAGGCGGCAAGTCCAAACAGGAGCCACTCGATGGCATAAAAAGCGGTGAGCCAATTGATCTCGACGGTCTCATCTTGAATGCCGATTGAGATCCGCTCAGCCTCTATGGCAATCCCATCCTGAACAATTACGTAGGCTGGGAAGCTCTCGAAAGCTTCGTCGGCATAGAGGTTCACAAGCTGCGCCAGTGCCACTGACCCCAGGGTTCCCGGCTCTGATTCGGTCACCGGTTCGCTTGGCTCCAGGTAGCCAACGATTTCAAACTCTCCCGCCGGCACCTGAATCTCAGCTGCCTCTTCCAGCTCGGTTGCGAACCCAAGCGCGAGAGTAAGACTTGCTCCGGTTTCTTTTTCGATGCTGTTGGCCACAACCCAGTAACCCTGCACTTGCTCACCCGCTTGGACCTGAAGGCGATCGGAAACCACATACACATTTTCTGGATCTGTCGAAACCGAAGCTGTCACCAGTCGGTCATAGCTTCCAGGGGCTAAACGCCCAGGTGCTGAAAGCTCTGAAATTGGAACCGGCTCAAGCTCGATATCAACTCCAACGGCCACAAAGGTTCTGGAGAACTGCCACTGCATCAAAGCAGCGAAGGTGCCGGCGACTATGAATGCGACCAAAAGCCCGGCAATCCACTTAGGCCTGCGGGCAACGGAGAAGAAGCTTGGCTTCATCTACCCATAGGGGTTGAGAACGACATCGACCCGCTGGAACTCCTTGAGGTCGGAGTAGCCGGTGGTGGCCATTGACCTCTTGAGGGCGCCGATGAGGTTTGCGGTGCCGCTTGCGGATGCAGCCGGCCCGGTCAAAATATTTTCTAGGGAACCGTGAGACCCTACCCAGACTCGTTGACCGCGAGGCAGCTTCTGATTCACAGCCTCGCTGCCCCAGTGCCATCCGGCTCCCGGTGCCTCGGCGGCTCTAGCCAACATGGTCCCCAGCATCACGGCATCAGCGCCACATGCCACAGCCTTCACAACATCGCCACTGGTTCCAAGTCCACCATCTGCGATGACGTGCACATAGCGGCCCCCCGACTCATCCATATAGTCGCGTCTGGCAGCCGCCACATCCGCAACTGCGGTTGCCATTGGGGCGTGAATTCCAAGTACGTTCCTTGTTGCTCCGGCTGCGCCACCACCAAAGCCAACCAGCACGCCAGCGGCTCCAGTTCTCATGAGGTGCAGAGCTGCGGTATAGGTGGCTGCGCCACCAACTATCACCGGAACGTCCAACTTGTATATGAACTCCTTGAGGTTGAGAGGCTCTACCTGCTTTGAGACGTGCTCCGCAGAAACAGTGTTTCCACGAATCACGAACATATCGACGCCGGCCTTTATGACTATGTCTGCAAACTCGGCGGTGCGCTGAGGGCTCAGAGCGCCTGCAACCGTCACACCTGAGTCGCGAATTTCTCCCAGCCGCTGTGAAATCAGCTCTGGCTGGATTGGTTTTGAATAAACCCTCTGGAGCACAGCGGTTGCGTCCTCATCCTTGGCACTTGCAATCTCAGCGAGCTGCTGGGTGGGATCCTCATAGCGAGTCCAAAGCCCCTCCAGGTCCAAGACTCCAAGACCACCCATCTTTCCAAGCGCAATTGCGGTGGCGGGGCTCATGGCAGAGTCCATGGGAGCTGCAACAACAGGAAGCTCGAACTTGAAGGCATCGATCGTCCAAGCGGTTGACACATCCTCGGGGTCACGGGTTCGACGGGTTGGAATTACCGCCACATCATCAAAGGCATAGCCAACCCGGGCGCTCTTCGCCTTACCTATTTCTACTTCAGACATCTAGGCCTCCTAACGAGTGCCGTAGTTGGGAGCCTCGATGGTCATATGGATATCGTGCGGGTGTGACTCCCTCAGACCCGCCGCCGTGATTCTCACAAACTTGCCCTTGTCCTTGAGCTCTTCAATGCTTCCGGCGCCTACATAGCCCATGGACGCCCTAAGGCCACCTATTAGCTGGTGAACCACGGAGCTGACTGTGCCGCGGTAGGGAACCCTGCCCTCAACACCCTCGGGAACCAGCTTGTCCTCGCGGAGTACATCGTCTTGGAAGTAGCGGTCCTTTGAGAAAGACTGCGCCTGGCCACGAGACTGCATGGCTCCGAGGGAGCCCATACCGCGATAGGTCTTGTACTGCTTGCCGCCAACGTAGGTGATGTCTCCAGGAGCCTCGTCGGTTCCGGCTAGCAGCGAGCCGAGCATTACCGAGTTTGCGCCCGCGACAATTGCCTTGGGGATGTCTCCCGAATACTGAAGTCCGCCGTCTGCGATCAGGGGAACTCCGGCGGCCTTTGCCGCCTGAGCGGCCATGTGAACGGCGGTTACTTGAGGCACCCCAACACCGGCTACCACTCTTGTGGTGCAGATCGATCCTGGCCCGACTCCGACCTTCACGCCATCGGCTCCGGCGTCGATGATGGCCTGAGCGCCCTCTCTCGTTGCGATGTTGCCGCCGACAATGTCTGCGTGCTTGGCAACTGGTTCGCTCTTAAGCTTCTTGATCATTTCAAGGACACCACTGTTGTGCCCGTGAGCTGTGTCTACGACCAACATGTCCGCACCGGTCTCGATCAGAGCCATCGCTCTCTCCCAGGCGTCCGGACCAACACCAACGGCTGCTCCGACCAAAAGTCTGCCTGCTCCGTCTTTTGAGGCGTTCGGATACTTCTCACTCTTGTCGAAGTCTTTGACAGTTATCAGGCCTTTGAGTCTGCCGTCGGCATCGACGAGCGGAAGCTTTTCGATTCTGTGTTGGGCCAGTAGCGCCATTGCCTCGTCGGGGTTGATGCCGACCTTGCCGACAATCAGTGGCATTGGGGTCATCACATCTTTCACTAGCGTGGTGGTGCGCTGAACCTCGAGGACAAACCTCATGTCGCGGTTGGTGACAATGCCGACTAGCTTGTCGTCCTCGTCCACTACCGGCAGGCCGGAGACTCTGAACTTGCCACACATGTCATCGACCTCTTGGATGGTGGCATAAGGGGTGGTGGTTACCGGGTGAGAGACCATGCCGGCCTCGCTGCGCTTTACAAGATCAACTTGAGAGGCCTGATCGTCAATAGAGAGATTGCGGTGGAGGATGCCCATGCCGCCCTGTCTTGCCATGGCGATTGCCATTCTCGACTCAGTGACGGTGTCCATCGCAGAGGAGATCAGCGGAATGTTGATTGAGATGTTTCTTGAGACCTGCGTAGCCGTCTGAACCGATGAGGGGATGACATCGGATTGCCCTGGGAGAAGCAGCACATCGTCATAGGTGAGGCCGATTAGGGCAAACGGGTCTTGGTTTTCCAAAATAACCTCTCGCAGCAGTCTTCAGAGACTCAATCCTACCCAGCGCAAGGCCGAGGTGGCGAGGGGTGCCTTGGGTTGCTTTTCTGGTGGCTACTTCTCAAACCCACTACGCTGGTAAGGTTTTGTACTACCCCCGAGAAGGGGACATGGGCCAGGCGAAGGCGCTTGGAGGGATTTGGAGGAGAAGTGAAGATCCTCTTGGATGACTCTCGTCGCAGGGTATTCCGAGTACTTATTGTCGCCGTCTTGGCTCTATTTGGGGGCCTGAGCGTTGCAGCTCCGGCGCTGGGAGACAGCGTCGGCGAGGAGTACTCGGCCACAATCTTTGGAAACGTCAAGGTTGATGGTGAGCCAATTGCTGGAGTTCGAATAGTAGTCGACGGCGGAGGCTACACAGCTGAAGTACTCACAGACGCAGATGGCCGTTGGTCCGTTGGCGTACCCGATGTCCGCAATTACAACGTAACTCTTGACGAAACAACTCTGCCCGAGGGTATTGCCGTTCTCGAAGGCAGGGCAACGCAGGAAGTCGAATTCGGTCTCACCGATCGAGTGGCGAAGAACTTCTTCATAGGTGAGGGT
>ERZ1089246.87-NODE-87-length-10349-cov-7.389159_pt1 | contig 10349 bp, 8 predicted proteins | sample MGYA00383552_ERZ1089246 | MGnify/ENA primary metagenome ERZ1089246 (study PRJEB34543, sample SAMEA5968663) | marine metagenome | biome: water | collected 2014-06-21 | depth 0 m | study: Ocean Sampling Day (OSD) data from North Adriatic Sea
GGATTATCAGCCAAGGCTGAATCGTTAGGGCCGCTCTGCCCTTGGTCGAGACCCTGTCTCGCCACCAGCTATCTGCGATCACCAAGATGGCAAGTCCAAGCACGACCATGAAGGTGAGGATGCCGTCCAGAATCGCGGTTCTCGACATCACGATTGACTGACCCTCAAGCGCGATAAAGAGACCCGCGAGAAGGGCAAACACCCTCGACCCGATTAGGCGCCATGCGATGAAAATCACAAGAGGAATTACTAAGGTCCCAAGCAGTGCAGTGGAGAAGCGCCAACCAAATGGACTATCTGCCCCGAATAGCTGAAGCCCCAGGAAGATAATCCACTTACCAAAGGGGGGATGAACTACGTAGGAGCCGACCTTTTCAAAGACGTCTGTATTGCCGGCTTCAAAATCGAGGTTGGCATCTTCTGGCCAGGTCCGCTCAGAACCAAAAAGACCGAGGGTGTAGGCGTCTTTTACGTAGTAGGTCTCATCAAAAACCAGCGTCGCAGGATTGGCGTTATTGCCAAAGCGCAGCAGTGCCCCCAGGGCGGTGATGGCAAAGCCGGCAAGCAGTGTGAGGCTGCGGGAGGAGTGCACCCGAAGAGCCAACCGGTTTAGCGCTGAAATCACGCTTAGATGCTAGTTTGCTAAGCGTGCTTGTTCTCGCCGCAACCCCCATCGGAAACCTTTCCGACGCCTCTCCCAGACTCTTGGCGGCGCTCGCTGACAGCGATGTAATTGCCTGTGAGGACACGCGAAATCTCTCTCACCTTGCCAAGGCATTAGGTATCACGCTCAAGGCGAGACTTGTCAGCCTCCACGACCACAACGAGCGCGATGCTGCGGCCAAGATTGTTGAGCTTGCAAGAGATGCCGATGTGCTTCTGGTGAGCGACGCTGGCATGCCGACTATCTCTGACCCCGGTTATAACCTCGTGAGGGCTTGCGCGGATGCCGACATCGAGGTGAGTGTGATTCCAGGCCCCTCCGCTGTGATTGCAGCGCTTGCCATCTCTGGGCTGGCGACAGACCGCTTTACCTTCGAAGGTTTCTTACCCAGGAAGAGCGGAGAGCGAAAGAAGCTGTTTCAGTCTCTCTCGCGAGAACAGCGGACGATGATTTTCTTTGAGGCCCCGCATCGCATCTTGGAGGCTCTTGAGGATGCCGGCTCGGTCCTGGGCGATAACCGGCAGGCAGCGGTTGTTCGCGAGCTCACTAAGAAGTTTGAGCACGCCGAGCGAGGCACTCTCAAGGACCTTGTTGATTGGGCGAAGACTGAACCGCGCGGTGAGATGGTGCTGGTAATCGCAGGTGCTCAGGCAGAGGAGCACGACTACGAGGAGCTTGCAAAAAAGGCACTGCAACTCGCGGCTGAGGGTGTTGGCATGAAGGCCGCGGCGGCGGAGCTTGCAAGGGTTACCGGAGCGTCAAAGAGCGTAATCTACGAGCACGCGCTGCGGCTGAAAGCCTAAGATATCACGGTGCCCAAGTCGTTCTATGTGACAACCCCCATCTTCTACGTGAATGATGCGCCTCACATTGGGCACGCCTACACCGAGGTAGCAGCGGATGTCATTACCCGCTGGCATCGTCAGCGTGGTGACTCGTCTTTTCTTCTGACGGGGACCGACGAGCACGGCGAAAAGGTGCTTCGAACCGCGCTTGGAAACAACACCGACCCCAAAGCCTGGACCGACAGGCTCGTCAAGGACTCCTGGCTGCCGCTACTTGAGACCATCGATGTTGACAATCAGGACTTTATCCGCACCACTGAAGAGCGCCACAAGGTGGCAGTTCAAAAGTTTCTGAAGCAGCTCTTTGATGCTGGCCACATCTACCAGGGCTCTTTTGAGGGCAATTACTGCGTTGGGTGTGAAGAGTACAAAAACGAATCGGACCTCATTGACGGCAGTGGAGAATTTGAAGGCCAAAAAGTCTGCGCGATCCACTCGAAGCCCGTGGAGCAGCTCAACGAAAACAACTACTTCTTTAAGCTCTCGGACTTTCAGGACCGACTGCTTGAGCACTACGAGAAGAACCCGACGTTTGTGCAGCCTGAGTCGGCTAGAAATGAAGTGGTCTCTTTTGTCCGATCGGGACTTAGCGACCTGTCGATCTCAAGATCTAAGGAACGGTTTGACTGGGGAATTGATATTCCCTGGGACACCTCCCACATCACCTACGTCTGGTTTGATGCGCTACTGAACTACATAACAGCAATTGGCTATGGAACCGATGAGGAAAAGCTTCACTCACTATGGCCTGCCGATGTTCAGGTGGTCGGAAAAGACATCCTCCGCTTCCACGCTGTTATTTGGCCGGCGATGCTGATGGCAGCGGGCATGGAGCCGCCAAAGCAGGTCTTTGGTCACGGCTGGCTCTTGGTGGGTGGCGAAAAGATGTCAAAGTCCAAGCTCACAGGCATTGCTCCCAACGAAATCACAGACGTCTTTGGCTCCGATGCCTTCAGGTATTACTTCATGAAGGCGATTGGGTTTGGCTCTGATGGCTCGTTTAGTTGGGAGGATCTCTCCGCTCGCTACACCGCTGAGCTTGCAAATGGCTTTGGCAATCTCGCATCGCGAACTGTGGCGATGGTCACTCGCTACTTCGACTCGGACATTCCTCAAGCAAATGAATATCAGCCTGCTGATAAGCAGGTTCAGGAAGTAGCTGCGCAGGCGGTCTCGGGCGCAGAGGCAGCGATGGACAGGGTTGCAATTCACGAGGCTATTGCCAGCACCTGGAAGCTGGTGGATGAGCTAAATAACTACATCACCACCCAGGAGCCCTGGGTGCTTGCCAAGGAAGAAAGCACACGCGAGCGCCTCGGAACGGTCCTCTACACATCCATCGAAGGCCTCAGAGTGCTCGCTGTGCTGCTGGCTCCAGTGATGCCAAAGGCCTGCGAGAAGCTGTGGGCCGCAATCGGGTCCTCACTGGGAGAACTATCGAACCAGTCAATCAGCGAGGCTGGAGTGTGGGGGCAGCTCGCAGCCGGCACCAAGATCTCCGAGCTTGAGGCGCTCTTCCCCCGCGTCGAAGAGAAATGACTGAGCCAATAAGAACTCGGGTCAGTTACGACGGTAACGAAAATCGTCCCCAGCGCTACCCGAATCTTCCCGAGCCGCTGACTATTGGCACTTACGACAACCACACCCACCTCGAAATAGCGGACAGCGACTCTCCTTTGAGCGTTAGTGAACAGCTGGAGCGTATGCGCCAGGTAGGAATGCTGGGAGCGGTGCAGGTTGGGGTAACCCTGGAGAGCTCGAAGTGGTCTGCGGACCAGGCCGAGAAAGAGCCCATGCTCCTAGCAGCGGTTGCCCTTCATCCAAATGAGGCGCCGCTTTATGAGACCAAAGAGAAGTTAGATGCGGCAATCGCGGAGATTGCGCATTTGGCAACAAAGCCAAGGGTTAGGGCAATCGGAGAGACGGGGTTGGACTTTTTCCGAACCGAGGGGGAAGAAGCCCTAAAGCTTCAGCAGCACTCGTTCGAACAGCACATCGAAATAGCAAAAGAAAACTCGATAGCCATGCAGATTCATGACCGTGAGGCACACGAGGAGGTCGTGAAGACCCTGCTTCGAGTTGGAGCGCCGGAAAAAACGGTCTTCCACTGTTTTTCCGGTGATGTTGAGCTTGTTGAGATTGCCAAGAAAAACGGTTGGTACATCTCCTTTGCGGGGAATATTTCGTTTAAGAAGAACCAGTACCTTCGAGATGCGCTTTTGGCCTGCGAGCCTTGGCAGGTCCTCATTGAGACTGACGCTCCGTTTTTGACCCCCGAGCCAATGCGGGGAAGACCAAACGCCCCCTATCTTGTTCCCCACACCCTCAGATTCATGGCAGAGGTTTTGGGCCAGAGCCCTGAAGAGCTCGCCACCCAGATCAACAAAAACACCGAGGCCGTCTATGGGTCTTGGTCTGAGGACAGCTAGTGCTTGGGGCCGCCGATATTCGGCGCCTTGCCGCAGAGCTCGACCTGAGGCCAACCAAGAAGCTCGGTCAGAACTTTGTAATTGACCCAAACACCATCCGCAGGATTGTCGCGGCGGCTCAGCTAAATCAGAACGACACGGTCGTGGAGATAGGTCCCGGTCTCGGCTCGCTTACCCTCGGCATTCTCGAGGTGGTCGACAAGTTGGTTGCGGTCGAGGTAGATCCAAAGCTGGCCTCAATTCTCCCCAGAACCCTCGACCCATTTCTTTCAGGAAAGACGTTTGAGCTGGTTGAGGCAGACGCCCTAAGGGTTTCCGAGCTTCCGCTTGCGCCAACGGCTTTGGTGGCAAACCTTCCCTACAACATCTCAGTTCCAGTGCTCCTGCACTTTCTTCAAACCTTTCCCACTATCGAGCGAGCTCTCGTCATGGTTCAGGCCGAGGTCGCCCATCGGCTAGCTGCCAAACCGGGGGGTAAAGAGTACGGGTCACCTAGTGTGAAGCTGGAGTGGTTTGGCGCAGCCCGGTTGGCTGGAAACATTGGCCGCAGCGTATTTTGGCCAGTCCCCGGGGTTGATTCAGCGCTTGTCTATTTCGAGCGTGGCGAGTCCAGAGAGGGACGAAAAGAGGTTTTTGAGGTGATTGATGCAGCTTTTGCCCAACGCAGAAAGACCCTCAGGCAGGCGCTTGCAGGCTGGGCAGGAAGCGCTCAGCAGGCCGAGGAGATTTTGCTTCGTGCTGGCATCTCGCCAAGTGCTCGTGGCGAGGAGCTGGGCATAGCGGAATTCATCAGGGTAGCCTCTAGCAAGTGATTTACGCCTCAGCCCCTGGAAAGATAAACCTCTTCTTTGAGGTGGGTCCGCTGCGCCCAGATGGTTTTCACTCCGTGACAAGCATCTACCAGTCACTTGCGATCAGGCAACGAGTGGGTGTGACACCGGCTGAGACTTGGGTGGTTACCACCACAGGAGACCTGCCTCCCGAGCAGCTTGACCTGGTTCCCACGGGTGAGGACAACCTTGTTGTTATTGCCGCAAAAAAGCTAGCTGAATATGCCGGCATAGAACCTCAGCCGATGCGCTTCGAGATCATCAAGCAGGTTCCGGTTGCTGCCGGCCTCGCCGGAGGCAGCGCTGATGCGGCAGCTGCGCTGCTGGCGCTAAATGAGCACTGGAGTCTCGGCCTGGAAATGGCTGAGCTGAGTGAGGTGGCGGCAAGGGTTGGCTCAGATGTGCCGTTCTCGCTTTTGGGTGGCACGGCGCTGGGTGTGGACACCGGCATAGAACTTGAGCAACTTCCAGCCATGCCAACAAAGCACGTCGTGCTGCTGGTGAGCCCCCACGGGCTTGGCACCAAAGAGGTTTTTGGAGCCTTTGATCGACTCAGTCCCCAAGGTGATATGACTCTTGGTCCACAGGAAGCAGCAGTTGCGCTTTCGAATGAAACACTCCCGATAGGTAGGAACGCTCTCTGGGGCCCGGCAGTTGATCTCAGACCCGAACTTGCCGAGTATGCAGGGCTTGTTCAGGACCAGCAGGGCTTTTTGACTGGCTCTGGCCCTACTCTCTACTTCCTCAGCGACACCAAAGAGCAGGCTGAGGACATTTCTAAGAGACTTTCGGATCTTGGCCACTTCACAATCTCGACCCAAACTGACCAGGTCGGAGCGAGGCTCGACTAGTGGCTCACCTACTGGGTGCTCAGAGCATCTCCCACAGCTTTCCAAATCGCGAGGTATTTGACTCCGTAACCATCGGCATTGCCGAGGGGGACCGTATTGGCGTGGTCGGAAGAAACGGTGACGGAAAATCCACGCTGATCAAAATCCTCTCCAGGCAGCTAGTTCCGGACTCGGGGAACGTCACCTATCGTGGCAACCTCAGGGTCGGGTTCTTGACCCAAACCGATGTCTTTGACCCAGAGCTTTCGGTTGCCAAGGTCGTGGTTGGAGATGGTCCTGAGTATGAGTGGGCCGCCGACCCAAAAATTCGAGATGTCCTAGGCGGTCTGGTTGCCGACCTTGACTGGGAACAGAGTGTCGGTACCCTCTCTGGAGGCCAGCTCCGCAGGGTTGCACTAGCCCGCCTACTTGCTGGGGACCACGATGTGATCATGCTGGACGAGCCAACGAACCACCTAGATGTCGATGGCGTGAACTGGCTTGCCAACCACCTCAAGACCCGGTGGAACGCCTCGAGTGGTGGCCTGCTGGTCATCACCCACGACCGCTGGTTCCTAGACGCTGTCTGCAACACAACCTGGGAGGTTGTCTCAGGCCGCATCGAGCCATTTAGCGGAGGCTATGCAGCCTATGTTCAGCAGCGAGCAGAGCGCTCTCGGCAACAGGCTGCCATCGATGCGCGAAGGCGGAACCTGTTGCGCAAGGAGCTTGCCTGGCTAGGAAGGGGAGCGCCTGCAAGAACAGCCAAGCCAAAGTTCCGCATTGATGCCGCACTGGAACTGATCGGCAACGAACCACCCCCACGGGATGCAATTGAACTCTCGAAATTAGCAACCGCTCGTCTTGGCAAGGACGTGGTGGACCTTGAGGACGTTAGCTATCAGACCCCGGATGGCAAAGAGATTTTCAAGGACATTACGCTGCGACTAGGGCCAGCCGATCGAATTGGTCTGGTGGGCTCTAATGGTGCGGGAAAGACCACACTCATCAAGCTGCTAACCGGTGCCATTGCACCAACCAGTGGTCGGGTCAAGATTGGTAAGGCTGTGAAGTTTGCGCAGCTCTCGCAGGATGTAGCAGAGCTTGACCAGCACGCTGAGGACCGCATTTTCAATATGATCAAGCGCGAGAAGACAACGTTCGTGGTTGGTAAGAAGGAAATTCCGACCGGCCAGCTGGTGGAGCAGCTCGGATTCAAGTCGGAAGAACTCCAGACCCCGATCAAAGACCTCTCGGGTGGCCAGCGCAGACGCTTTCAGCTGCTGCGGCTAATGTTCACCGAACCCAACGTTTTGATCCTGGATGAGCCCACCAATGACCTGGACACCGACATGCTCGCGGCTATTGAAGACCTTCTGGACATCTGGCCCGGCACCCTCATCGTTGTCTCTCACGACCGCTACCTACTGGAGCGAGTCACCGACAACCAATATGGACTCTTGGGAGACGGCAAGGTCCGCCACCTTCCAGGGGGAGTAGACCAGTATCTGCAGCTGAAGAGGCCTAAAAAGACCGCCGAGCCTAAAAAGGTCCAATCTCAAGAACTTACTGGGGGAGAGCGTAGAAACCTAGAAAAGGAGTCCGCTCGATTAGAGCGACTAATTGCCAAGTTCGAGGCTCAGCTTACGGACGTTCACCTCGAGTTAGCGGCGGCAGACCAAAGCGACTACGAGGTGCTGAGCGGGTTGTCGGCCAAAGAGAGTGGTATTAGAAGCGAGATAGAACTATCGGAGCAAAGCTGGCTAGAGGTGGCACAGAAACTACAGCAGTAGCAATTCTCTGGCAGACTTGCTCTCGAGGGTTACCTCGTTCCGCTCTGGTGTAATGGCAGCACGGCGCCCTTTGGAGGCGTCCGGTCTAGGTTCGAATCCTAGGGGCGGAGCAGGAAGCGATTGGGAGGCTGAGTGCGACAACTAGCTGTGGTGGTGCTTGCCGCCGGCGAGGGCACCCGCATGAAAAGCGAGATCCCAAAGGTGCTTCACGAGATTGCCGGTTTGCCTCTTATTGGGCATGTGCTCGCAACTGCTCACTCACTCTCTGCCAACCATGTAGTCGCGGTCCTCAGGCACAAAAAAGCAGACATTGAGAGCTATGTCGCCGAGCACTTCCCTCAGACCATAATCGCCGAGCAGGACGATATTCCCGGAACAGGCAGAGCCGTCGAAGCCGCGCTAGAGGTCCTCCCTAAGGGTTTTGACGGCGACCTGGTCGTGCTTTCAGGTGATGTTCCACTGCTGGACACCCAATCAATTGCTGAGCTCGTGGCAAGACACCGAGAGGCTAAGAACTCTGCCACCCTGGTGAGCTGCGATCTAGAGAACCCAAATGGCTACGGCAGGATAGTCCGAGCCTCGGGCGAGCTAAAGAAGATAGTTGAGCAGAAAGACGCCGACGCTGAGCAACTTGCCATTACCGAGGTGAATGCGGGCGTCTACTGCTTCGATACCCACGCACTCTCTGGTGCTTTGGGCAAGGTTGGAACGGACAACGCACAAAAAGAGAAATACCTCACGGACGTTGCCGCAATCATGCTGGCAGGGGGCAACAGCGTCGAGGCTCACGTTATCGCTGACCCCTGGTTGGTAGCCGGAATCAACGACAGAGTTCAGCTTGGTGCGGTTGCAGCGGAGCTAAACCAAAGAATTGTGAAAGCGTGGCAGCTCGCCGGGGTAACGGTTGAGGAGCCAGCAAGCACCTGGATTGACGTGACTGTGCAGCTGGGGCAAGACGTAGTTCTAAAGCCTTCCACCAGGCTCCACGGTCTAACCCGAGTTGGCCCAGGAAGCTCTGTGGGTCCAGACACCACCCTGCTGGACACCGAGGTCGGTAGTGGCGCCAGAGTCGTAAGGACTCACGCAGAGGGTGCAAAGGTGCACGACGGGGCAAACGTTGGACCGTTCTCTTACCTCAGACCCGGCACCGAGCTTGGGGTGGGGGCAAAGATCGGGGCTTTTGTCGAGACTAAGAACGCCAAGATTCACAGTGGTGCGAAGGTTCCGCATCTTTCCTATGTCGGGGATGCCGAGATCGGCGAGGGTGCAAACATCGGAGCCGGCACTATCTTCGCCAACTACGACGGCGAGAAAAAGCACCGCAGCACCGTTGGCAAGCATGCCAAGACCGGAAGCGGCAACGTCTTTGTGGCACCGGTAAACATCGGCGCTGGTGCCTATACGGCAGCAGGTTCAACTATCCGCAGAGATGTCGAGCCAGGGGCACTAGCATTAAATACGACACCGCAAAAAAACCTGGCGGGGTGGGTACTAGAAAAAAGGCCAGGTTCCGACTCGGCGAAAGCCGCGAGCGAGGAGACGGAGTAGTCAATGGCAATTGAGAAGCCAGCGAGTAAGCAAATGGTGATTGCTTCAGGAAGAGCACACCAATCACTGGCCCAAGAGGTTGCCGAAATCCTCCAGACCGAACTGGTTCCGGTCACTGCCTACGACTTTGCAAACGGTGAAACCTTCGTTAGATACGAAAGAAGCGTTCGCGGGGTAGACGCCTTCATAATTCAGGCCCACCCAAACCCAATCAACCACTGGGTCATGGAGCAGCTGCTAATGGTCGATGCCATGAAGCGAGCCAGCGCCAAGCGCATTACCGTGGTCGCACCATTTTTCCCCTACGCCCGCCAGGACAAGAAGCACAAGGGACGCGAGCCAATCTCCGCGAGGTTGCTAACCGATCTCTACCGCACCGCCGGCGCCGACAGGCTGATGTCGGTTGACCTGCACTCACCACAGATTCAGGGCTTCTTCGACGGGCCTGTAGACCACCTCTGGGCACTGCCAATACTCGCGGACTATGTCGGAGAAAAGTTTGGAACCGACAAGCTCACCGTGGTCTCTCCAGACTCTGGACGGGTGCGAGTTGCGGACATCTGGGCCGACAGGCTTGCGACCCCGCTGGCCATTGTTCACAAGCGCCGAGACCCAGACAAGCCAAACCAGGTTCAGGTCAACGAGATTGTTGGACAGGTCGAGGGCAGGGACTGCCTGATTGTCGATGACATGATCGACACCGGCGGCACCATTCTCGCTGCCGCCAAGGCTCTGAAGGAAAACGGCGCTGCAAGGGTGATCGTGGCTGCCACCCACGCCGTATTTTCTACCCCTGCCTCAGAGAGACTTAACGATCCGGTAATCGATGCGGTAGTAGTTACCAACACCTTGCCGATCACTCCTGACAAGGAATTCGAGACACTCCACGTGCTCTCGATTGCCCCGCTGATTGCCAAGGCGATTGCGGCCGTCTTCTACGACGACTCGGTTAACTCGCTGTTTCCTGGCCACGCCTAATATCCACCCCGTGAAGCTTCTAAGCCGCCTCGATGCGGTGTTTATCGGTCTTGCCGCAATGCTCGGCGCTGGAGTCTTTGTCGTGTTTGGCCCTGCGAGTGAGCTTGCGGGGTCTCTGCTTCTAGTTTCGATTCTTCTTGCGGCTTTGGTCGCGTATCTCAACGCGGCGAGCATTGCTCAGTTAGCGGCCGTTGTGACGCGTTCCGGAGGTGCGTATGCCTATGGCAGGCATTACCTAGGCAATGCCTGGGGTTTTCTTGCCGGCATGAGTTTCCTGGTCGGGAAGATCGGATCCGCTGCAGCAATAGCGCTCGTTTTCGCCACCTACCTAACTCCTGGATTCGAGATATTGACCGCGGTGTTGGCGGTAGTCGTGATGGCAGCGATAAACATTGCCGGCATCAACCGAACCGCATTTGGATCCAAGGTCTT
>ERZ1089246.91-NODE-91-length-10220-cov-7.691392_pt1 | contig 10220 bp, 10 predicted proteins | sample MGYA00383552_ERZ1089246 | MGnify/ENA primary metagenome ERZ1089246 (study PRJEB34543, sample SAMEA5968663) | marine metagenome | biome: water | collected 2014-06-21 | depth 0 m | study: Ocean Sampling Day (OSD) data from North Adriatic Sea
TGGAAGCTCTATTACTAGAATCTAATTTGATAAAAAAATTTGAACCAACATTCAACATTCTACTAAAGGATGATAAAAGTTTTAGTTCAATATTTTTTAATTTAACTCATCCATTTCCTCAAATTTCTTCTCATCGTGGTGTTAGAAAGATTAAAGGTGATTATTTTGGTCCTTTTGTTTCTAAAACAACCGTCCAAAAAACTATAGAGACCATTCAAAAAACATTTTTACTACGGACATGTAAGCTCCATGACGCCAAGCATCGCCTTAGCGATCTCATCCTCGGTCACGGTGACAACCCGGTCAACATGACTCTTGATAATTTCAAATGGCACCTTGCCTGGCTTTGCGACAGCGATGCCGTCGGCGATTGTCGGGTTGATCTTGACCTCTACCGGCCTACCCGCCTTGAGCGATGCTGGATAGGCAGCTGCCTCTGAGGCCTGGACCGCATAGACCTTGATTTTCCTACCCATTTCTTTGGCCTTGAGCTTTGCCGCCAGTGCAACACCCGCGGCAAGCCCGCCACCACCGAGGCAGACAACGATGTTGTCAACATCCGGCATTTGCTCCATGATTTCAAGGCCTACCGTGCCCTGACCACGAACGATGTCGATGTGGTCGAAGGGTGGAATGAAAACCGCCCCGGTTTGCTCTGTGAAATCCTGAGCCGCAGCCAGCGTCTCGTCAAAGATTGCGCCCGTGAGCACCACGTTCGCGCCGTAGTCAACAGTTGCTTGATACTTCGGTAGCGAGGCTCCGACCGGCATGAAGATTGTTGCCTTGATGCCAAGCAGCTTGGCGGCAAGAGCAACACCCTGGGCATGGTTGCCAGCAGAGGCCGCAACTACTCCACGCTTTTTTTCCTCGCTGCTTAGCTGGCTCATGAGGTTATAAGCACCGCGGACCTTATAGGCTCCGGTCCGCTGGAGGTTCTCGCACTTGAAGAAAACTGGACTTCCAGTTAGCTCGGTAAGCCAGTGGCTTTCGAGCATGGGGGTCTTGGTTATCTGACCGCCGACTCTCTCAGCAGCCGCATAGAACTCGTCCAGAGTTGGCAGTTTGCTTGGAGCCATTTGAAACCTTCAATCAGAGAATGAGAGAAAGTCTAGCGATTAGAAGCCGCGACCGATTTGGGAAAGTCGCTCAACCCGCTTAGGGATGGGAGGGTGAGTGGAGAAGACCCTCTCAACTAGCCCCGGTTTTAGGGGGTCGTTGATGTACATGTGAGCCATCGCGGTGTTGGCCCGCTTCATGGGCTTGCCATACTCCCCCAGCTTTTGAAGCGCTGAGGCAAGGCCATCCGGGTAGCGGGTCATCTCCACGCCGGACGCATCGGCTAGGTATTCACGCTGCCTCGAAACCGCAGCAGAAACCAGCGGCCCAATTAGCCAGGCAATAATCCACCCCACAACACCTATGACAACCAAGAAGGCCATCATCTGACCGTTGTTTCGGTTTCTATTGAAGAAGGAGGAATACCAAGCCATTCGAATTGCGAAGTCTGCAAGGATGCCGATCGCCGAGACAAGTCCGAAAACTAGGGTTGAGACCCTGATGTCGTAGTTCTTAACGTGCCCAAGTTCGTGGGCCATCACACCCTCAAGCTCATTGTTGTCCATGATGTCCAACAAACCGGTGGTTGCGGCAACCACAGCATTCTCGGGGTTACGACCGGTGGCGAAGGCATTAGGTGCAGGGTCCTCAATGATGTAGACCTTGGGCATCGGCATGCCTTGGGAGATCGCCAGATTCTCAACAGTGTTCCAAAGCCTTGGATTGTCCCGCTTCTCAATTTGCTTCGCACCGCTCATGGCTATCGCAAGTCGTGATGCGGCAAAGTACTGGAAGATCGTGTAGCCAAGGACGAAGAGCACAATCAGAATCGCGCTAGATCCGTTTCCTGAGTAATACCCCCACCAAACAGCGAGAGCGGTAAGCAGCCCCACAAAGAGGCCAATTATTAGAACAGTGTTGCGCTTATTGGCAGCAATTGCCCGATACAAGCCCTACCCCTAGAAGTTGACTGTTGGTGGCTCCTGGATGCTGGCTGCATCCTCGACCTCAAAGAACTCGCGCTCAGTGAAGCCCAAACCACCTGCAAATACGTTGTTGGGGAACTGGACAATCTTGGTGTTCAGCTCGCGAACGCCGCCGTTGAAGAAACGGCGCGAGGCCATGATTTTGTCTTCGGTGTCTGTGAGCTCACGCTGCAGCTCCAGGAAGTTCGTCGATGCCACCAGCTGGGGGTAGGCCTCCGACACAGCAAACAGGCTCTTCAGAGCTCCCTGCAACATTCCCTCGGCCTGTGCGGCCTTAGCTGGGTGCTCCAGCGACTCCGGTGAAACCGTTGCGGCCCTTGCCTTCGTGACGTTTTCAAAGACCTCACGCTCGTGTGAGGCGTAGCCGCGAACAGTCTCAATGAGGTTTGGGATTAGATCTGCTCGGCGCTTGAGCTGAACAGTGATGTCGCTCCAAGCCTCGTCGACCCTGATCTTTAGGGCAACCAGTGCGTTGTAAGTAATCCAGAGGTAGATACCGACAACGGCAGCAATGCCTAGGACAATTAGCAGAATTTCCATTTCGCTCCTTTAGGGCCGTCTATCAGACTAGGCGAAAAAGCTAAACGTTTGCTGAGCATTTGGTGCCCCGAGTGGGACTCGAACCCACACTGTGGCGATTTTAAGTCGCCTGCCTCTGCCATTGGGCTATCGGGGCAAAACAAAAGGCCCGGGAGACCCGGGCCCATTGCTAGTAAAAACTACTTACCAGGCTTGGTGGCCCAGGTCTCAAAGAATAATCGTGGTGATCGAACTGCTTCGATGGTTACGAGGTCTCTTCCAAGCAGGGCATTCCAGACCCAGCCGGCTACAACCCTAATCTTGCGCTCCCAGGTCGGCATAGCAAGGCCGTGATAGCCGCGGTGCGCAATCCAAGGCAAGAAACCGGTCATGCCAAAGTTTCCAACCTTGATGGCTCCGACGCCAATGCCGAGCCCTGCAACGGCACCAATTGTCTTCCAGCGGTACTCGCGAATCTGTTCGCCACGGATGGTAGCGACGATGTTCTTGGCAAGTAGCTTGGCCTGGCGAACCGCGTGCTGAGCATTAGGAACGCAGTAACCTCCGACACCGCCACCGGTTAGGTCAGGAACGGCTGAGACATCGCCAGCGGTCCAAGAACCCTCAATGGGCTCACCGTTCTCTAGAATCTGCAGCTTCGCATTGGCAATAATTCGGAAGCGCTCGTCAAGAGGGAAGCTCGAGTTCTTGGCAACCGGAGCCGCGGCCACACCAGCAGTCCAGATGATCAGGTTCGACTCCATGGTCTCACCCGTTGAAAGCTTGACAACACCCTTTTCGGCCGAGAGAACCTGGGTGTTGAGGTGAACATATCCAGCCCGACTGTTTAGGTTGTTCACGACCCAATTGGCTGTTTTTTCATTCACCTCAGGCATGATTCGGCCCATGGCCTCGATTAGGTGGAATTGGACGTCGTCAAAGTCAATCTCTGGGTAGTAGCGAAGTAGGTGGGTAGCGGCACTTCGGAGCTCGGCAAACGCCTCAATGCCGGCAAAGCCGCCACCAACAACGATCACGGTTAGAAGCCTTTGACGAAGCTTTGAGTTCTTGGGCAGCGCAGCTGCACGTTCGAAGTTTCCGATCAGGCGGTTTCTGACCTCAACAGCTTCCTCGATGGTCTTTAGACCAATTGCCTCTTCCGCGATGCCCTTGATTGGGAAGGTTCTGGTGACCGCACCAGCGGTCATCACGATTTGGTCGTACTCGATGACCATGTCCTTGCCACCATCAACGCCGATGGTTGCCTTGCGAGTTTTGTGGTTGACCTTCTGCAGCTTGCCCGAGACCATGTTGGTTTTCTTGAGGTGCTGACGGTGAGATACAACTACGTGTCTTGGCTCGATTGATCCCGCTGCGACCTCTGGAAGAAAAGGCTGGTAGGTCATGTATGGAAGTGGGTCAACCATGGTGACCTCAGCCTCATTGCGGCCAAGCAGCTTCTCAAGCTTCCATGCGGTGTAGAAGCCTGCGTAGCCACCTCCGATGATCAGAATTCGCTGCGGTGGCTTGGGGTTAGTAACCTCTTGCACGATTGCCGGTGGGGTCTTTGACTTTGTGGTCGCGACGGTCATGAGCCTTCTTTTGTAGTGCTTGCTTGCTTCTTCTTACCCCGTCTCAAACTGTTGAAAATGAGAACTACTAGCAACAGCGCTATGGGTAACAAAAGATAGGTTAGCGGATTCAGCCCAGGGTCCGCCTCCTGAATCTCTGGCTCGGCAGCAGATTCCTCTGCCTCAGTTTCTGTTCCTGGCAAAGTCGGCACAATTAACTCTGCCTCATCGTCCGAGGCCTGAGCTGGTCGGTAGAGCTCTACCCACTGCGCTAGCGAGCCCAAAGGGTTTGAATCCGACACCGCGCTTGAGTCGACGGCTGCAATGGGATCAATTAGGCCATAGCCGTAAATGCCGTCAAACCCAGGGTCACCAAGATCGACGGCAGTTGAAATAACTCGCTGGATGATGTCATTGGCGCTTGCGACCGGGTCCGCCTGCCGCATCAGTGCCACAAGACCGGTCACAATTGGCGCGGCGGCAGAGGATCCCTCCCAGGTTTCTATTTCGCCGCCTGGAAAACTGCCCAGCATGTCGATGCCGGGGGCGGCAACAGCAACACCGATCCCGCCGGCCCCAGCACTCGAATTGACATTGCCGGCTTTGTCGACAGCTGTCACCGATAGCACGCCCGGAATGGTTGCGGGGGCTGTGGCATAGCTCTGGGCCTCGCGGTTGCCACTGGCTGCGACTATGACGACATCACTTTCAAACGCGTAGAGGAAGGCTTCGTCCCAGCTTGCCGGCCAGCGCTCTGAATTGCGCGAGAGCGAGAGGTTTATCACGCTCGCCCCATTGTCGACCGACCAGATGATTGCCTGCGCAACCTGCGCATCGGTGTCGGCTCCAGCTACTCCTAGCCCCACCGACACCGCCAGGAGCTCAACACCTGGAGCTACTCCGATGACTCCCCCGCTGATCCTGCCCTGCCCAGCAATCAAGGAGCTGACCATGGTGCCGTGGAAACCTCCAGGGCCAACCGGTTGCGTCCCATCCGGGGTCCCAATGCCAGAGAAGTCGGCTCCGCCTATGACAATGCCGGCAAGGTCGGGATGCTCGTCATCGACACCGGTGTCGATGACCGCCACCCGGACACCGCTGCCGTCAAGATTAACCTCGGAGAATCCCAAATCTTGAAGCCACCAGTGGTCATCAAGAGTTGCGCTCGAGGTTAGAAGGAGCGTGGTGAGAGCAAGTGCAATTAGACGCAAGTGCACTCCTTTGGCGACCAGGTGAGCTCCGCGAGCGCTAAGTCCCCAACGGGGTTCACTCCAGGTCCCTTTGCCAAGGAGTGGGCAACAAGTGAGTGCAGGCACTTAATGCGCGTGGGCATGCCACCGGCTGAGATTCCTTCAATCTCTTCAACCTTGGCGATTTCTGCCCTTTCCAGGAGGTAGCTCTCGTGGGCTTTTAGGTAGTTGGAGCTGAGCTCCTCGTCCACAGCCAGCTGGTCTTGAATTCTTGCCATATAGCCGGATGCCTCAAGTGTCGACACGGCTGCGGTGGCGGCCGGCTGGGTCAGGTAGTAAAGAGTAGGAAAAGGAGTTCCGTCCTCCAGGCGGGGCTCGGTTTTTACAACCGTTGGCCTCCCGCAAACGCAGCGTGCGGATACCTCAACTATGTTCCGCGCTGGCCTACCAAGTTGACGAGAGACTTCAGCAACATCCTCGGCTGAAAGACTCACTCTTCCTCCGGCTGTTCCAGTGCCGATCTCAAGAAGGTCTCTAAAAGCGAGTCCACCCAGTTGTCTTCAGCCGCGGACACCTCAGCGCTAATCTCGTCTGCGCTTCTGCGCTCAGATAGCAGAGCACCAACAGTTCCAGAGGTGTCGGAGAAGTCCATCCCCTCGGAGTCCATTACCAGGTATGAAACCTCACCGGGAAGCACGTAGTAGAGGCGATCTCGAGCTTGAGAGCGAATGTAAACAGGGTCTTGCCAGCGGTCTCGCTCGGCTTGCATCTCCTCAACTGCCGCCTCGGCCTGGGCAATACTCTCTTCCATCTCAACAATTTCTCGGCGCTGATCTAGGTAGGTCTGGACGTCCTGGGAGACGATAAAGGTGCCTAAAACAATCACGGAAATCAGGCTCACCCAGCTGCTATTGAGCCGGAGCATGCGCAGCATCAGTTTGCCCTGAGTCAGGGCAACGGGAACCTTAGGCTCTTTTTTTGTTGACTGCGCCATATCTCAAGAAGTTTAGGAGCAGCCGCCTAACTTGCGGCTATTTGCCTGCGGCGAATCTTGGGAATGCAGCGGTGCCGGCATAGCGGGCAGCGTCCGCAAGCTCCTCTTCGATTCTGAGCAGCTGGTTGTACTTAGCAACCCTCTCACTACGAGCCGGAGCGCCTGTCTTAATTTGACCTGCGTTGGTGGCAACCGCTAGGTCGGCAATGAAGGTGTCCTCGGTCTCGCCGCTACGGTGAGAGATGATGGCCTTCATTCCGCTTTGCTGTGCCAGAGAAACCGCATCCATGGTCTCGGTGAGGGTTCCAATTTGGTTCACCTTCACCAAAATTGCATTGCCCGCGGCCTCGTCTATGCCCCTCTGGAGCCTCTCGGGGTTTGTCACGTAAAGATCATCCCCGACAAGCTGGACCTTGCTACCAAGCTCCGCGGTGATCTTGGTCCAACCGGCCCAGTCATCCTCAGCAAGCGGGTCCTCGATTGAGACCAGTGGGTAGGCGGCAAGAAGCTCCGCGTAGTAGGCAATCATGTCCTCGGCACTGCGCTTTGAGCCCTCGAAGTTGTAGCTTCCACTCTTCTCGTCATAGAACTCGGTCGAGGCAACATCTAGGGCGAGAGCGATCTCGTCGCCGAGCTTGTAGCCGGCTAGCTTGATCGCTTCTGCAATCAAATCGAGGGCAGCACGGTTGTTTGGAAGGTCTGGTGCGAAACCACCCTCGTCACCAAGGCCGGTGGCAAGACCGCGCTCAGCGAGAAGTTTCTTGAGGTGGTGGTAAACCTCAGTTCCCCAGCGAAGCGCATCTGAGAAGGTCTCGGCTCCGTGAGGGACAATCATGAATTCCTGGATGTCCACACCGTTGTCAGCGTGCGCACCACCGTTGATGATGTTCATCAGCGGAACGGGCAGAACAAATGCGTTCGAGCCGCCAAGGTAGCGGTAGAGCGGCAAACCGGAAGAGTCGGCTGCTGCCCTGGCATTTGCTAGGGAGACGCCAAGAATCGCGTTAGCTCCAAGCTTCTTTTTGTTGCTGGTTCCATCAACGGCAATAAGTGCGGCGTCAACAAGCCTCTGGTCGGTGGAATCGAAATCAACGAGTGCCTCATCGATAACCTCGACGACCGCGGCAACGGCCTTCTGCACACCCTTACCTAGGTAGTAGTCCTTGTCGCCATCTCTGGACTCGTGAGCCTCGAAGGCTCCTGTTGATGCACCCGAGGGCACTGCAGCTCGACCAAAAGAATCGTCTGAGAGCAGAACCTCAACCTCAACGGTTGGGTTGCCTCTCGAGTCTAGAATCTCGCGAGCGCCGATTGCGGTGATGATTGACAAGGGAATCTCCTCTTAGTTTCAAAATTATTTTCTGGAGAAAACTTCGTTGGCTTCTAAGCCAAAGTCTAGCGTTTAGCTAAGAGAGCGGATTTCTAACTCTTGTCGCGACGCGGCCTGATAGGCAAAGAACTCATAGCCATTTGCCGCAAGCTCCTCCAGCTGAGCTTTAATGTTCTTGGCCTTTCGCTCCAGCCTGACGCTGTAGCCCTCGGCGATGAGCTCTTCTTGCAGGCTCATTGCCCCGGCGAAATCATCTTCAATCAAGACAACAAGTGACTTTCCCTTGTTGGAATCGATCTCGGCAAGCTCAATGATTCGCTCAATTCCAAGTGAGATGCCCGCTGCTGGAGTGTCGGTGCCAGCCCAGCGTCCGACCATCTCGTCATAGCGACCACCTCCGCCAATCGAGGACTCAGCACCTGGATATTCGATCTCGAAAATTGCGCCTGTGTAATAACCCATACCCCGAACCAGGCTGGGGTCGTAGCGGAGTCTTGACGCGTCGTCTCCAAGCTTTTCAACCCAAGCAAGTTCTTCCGGCCAATCGGACACATCGGCTGAGAGCCAGGCGCTCACCTTCTGGGCGGATTCTGTGCCCCAACTCTCGGCAATTTCTTCAACTACCTTCGCCAGGCCAATCTTGTCGAGCTTGTCGATTGCGATCATGGCCCTATCTTGATCCGCACTGATGCCTGCGGCATCAAGCTGGGTCTTTAGAAGCCTTCGGTCGTTCACTCGTATCGTTGCCTTAGAAAGGCCGATGGCATCGAGCGCTGCGAGCGAGGCCGAGATTAGCTCCAGCTCGGCTAGCTCACTGGGTTCTCCCAAAATGTCGATATCGCACTGCAGAAATTGACGGTAACGACCCTTCTGGGGTCTCTCGGCTCGCCAGACCGGACCAACTTGAATCGCCTTCAAAACCCGAGGCAGGCTCCCTCGATTACTCGCGAAATACCTGGTTAGCGGGACAGTGAGGTCAAACCTGAGTCCGAGGTCTGCAAGCTCTTTACCCTCGGAAACTGCCCTTTCAAGCTCTTCACCGCGTTTTAGAACCTTGAATACCAGCTTCTCGTTATCGCCGCCCTGACCCGATGTGAGTCGCTCGATAGCCTCGACCGCAGGGGTCTCGATCTCCTGAAAGCCCCTTGCTGCATAGGTGTCACGGATAAGCGAAATCAGCTGCTCACGCTTTTGTTTCTCCGCGGGCAGCAAATCTCGCATTCCGCGAGGGGGATTTACGCTTGGCACCCAACCAGTTTGGCACAGCAACAACTAATCACCTTGATTGCTTGCTAGCTCACCTTAGTTTTCGAACTGACCTTAGTAATCTTTCTGCCATGGAAGAAGTAGCAAAGCGAGGCAGGGGAAGGCCGGTAACTACTGACCCCGGTGCGGTTGGGCTGACCGCACTTCGACTCTTCGCGGAAAAAGGCATCGACAACGTCACCATGGACGATGTCGCAGAGGCCGCTGGCATTTCCCGCTCCAACCTATTTCGCATATTTGCCTCTAAATCCGCAGTTGTCTGGGGAGGCATGCACCTGTTCAATGTTGAGCTGGCTAAAAAACTTGAGGCAAACCCAGAAACCGACATCGTGAGGCTCCTCCACACCTCCTGGGTCGAGGCCATGCACCTCCTTGATGATTCTCTAGAGACCGTGAGGCTCAGGCTCAAACTAATTGCGAGCTCTCCTGAGATCTACGGCTGGGGGCACGGTCAGCTCGAAGAGGCACGAAGCGTGATTGAAAAGAAGGTGAGCGAACTCACCGACGACCCCATGCGACCAAGGGTTTTGTCCTCCGCGTTGATTTCGGTCTCAATGGCAATTCTGGTTTGGTGGGCCGAAACAGATGACCCTAGAACCCCGTCTGAAGTCCTTGATGCCGGCTTTAGCGACTTCGAGGCTGTCTTTTCCTAGCTATCGGCTAGGCCGACCACACCAGCATCGGTCGCATCGGAAAGCTCGCTAGCGCGTATTTCAACCTGAAGCTCCCTGGTTGCCTGCCTTAGTGCCCGCTCAGGATCGAGACCGACCGCCCTGGCGCTAGCAACTATTGCGAGCAGGAGCTTACCTAGGTCTTCCTCGCTCTCCATTGGCACCACCGGTTCGCTCTGCTTTTCCAAAATGCCGGCCTTCTCCGCCTTGCCCATGACCTTGTTTGCAAGGGCCAGCGCCGGCATTGCCTGCGGCACACCATCCAAGATCGAAGTCCTTCCGGGCTTCTCCTTCTTCTTGTGAGCATCCCAGTTCTGCATCACATCGTCGCCGGTCTCGGCGGCATAGGCTGCGAGTTCTTCCTTGGTCCCAAAGACGTGAGGGTGACGTGAGCGCATCTTGTCCTCCATGAACTTGGAAACATCTTCTAGATCAAAAGGCTCTCCGAGCGTCCCGCCGGAGGCGAGGTCGGAGTGAAAGATGACTTGGTAGAGAACGTCTCCAAGCTCCTCTAGAACTTCGTCCCGGTTGCCGGTCTCAATGGCCTCGATGAGCTCATAGGTCTCCTCCAGGAGGTATTGAATGAGTGACTGATGGGTTTGCTCGGCGTCCCAGGGACATCCGCCAGGAGCCCTAA
>ERZ1089246.119-NODE-119-length-8543-cov-7.297243_pt1 | contig 8543 bp, 10 predicted proteins | sample MGYA00383552_ERZ1089246 | MGnify/ENA primary metagenome ERZ1089246 (study PRJEB34543, sample SAMEA5968663) | marine metagenome | biome: water | collected 2014-06-21 | depth 0 m | study: Ocean Sampling Day (OSD) data from North Adriatic Sea
ACGTGTCTGAAAGTTCACTTTTGGATTTTATGAATGAGCAAGGACTGTCACGGTCTGAGATGTTGGCTTTGTTATCTGAATCAAGCGTTGAAAAGACACCAATGCCTGACACTGACGCATTGACCGCGATGGGGACCACAGATCTGTGGTTACGAACCAAAACGCTTGATGCCAATCCCTCAAGCGATGTGCTGAGCAAGAGTCTTGAATTGCCGACAGAACTCTCCGATGGGGTTTTACTCAAGAATGCGCTGGCCGCGCAATTGCAGACCCAATTGTCTGGCGCGCAGCCCTCGGCGATTGTCGAGCTGATTGCGACCCGATCAGCTATTCAGCAATTGACCTCAGGCGCGCTCCCAGACGGCCAGATACCTGAATCTCAGGCGAATCTCTTTGACCTATTGGATCTCAATGCACGCCAAGGTGGTTCTGATTCTTCAGCATCTCACTCGAATGATTCTTCCTCACTGTTCTCCAGTGGAGGTCGGTTGGGTGGTGAGTCGATGATGAACCAGAACGAAGTGAAAGACTTTCGTTCGTTTCTCGCTGATCATTTGCGGCGTGCTGAGACCCTGCAGCAGTTGACTGATCGATTGGGCAGTTTTGTCGCTCGACAAGTCACAGCACAACTGAGTCAGGGTCGTTGGAGTCTGGACCTGACCTTGCATCCGTCTGAACTAGGCAGTATTAAGGTGGATATGGAAATGACCGAGCGTGGGCTCGAAGCAACGTTTCGTGCATCTCAGGCGGTCACACGTGATTTATTGATGGAGTCCATGCCGCGCCTTAAGCAATGGTTTGAGGAAGGTGGCATCAATGTTGCTTATTCAGGATTATCACAAGATTCGGAGATGAACCAGTCGACGAATCAGGATCAGGCGCAAGATTCAGCCAATCCGAACAGTCGTTCGTTGGCGGATACTGAGCAAGAGCTGCAAGCTGACGAAGTTGTGTCCGCGGCACTGGATCCAGGGCGATTAGATATTCGAGTGTAAAGAGGTTAAAGATGGCAGACGAACAGGTTGATGGTCAGGAAGAGGGTAAGAAAGGCGGTCTGATAAAGATCGTTCTACTCGTTGTTGGTATTGTCTTTGTGGTGATGCTAACCATTGGTCTGACTCTCTATTTTACGGGATTCTTTGATCCAGGCCCTGAAGAGGCAGCGGAAGAGCAAATCCAAGCGCTCGAATCCGAGGCTTCGCAGGCTGCTGAGCAAGCTGCCCAGCAACCCGCTAAGATTCAATTGGAAGCACCTGCGGTCGAGAAATTTGAGACAGTTTATTATGAACTGGACCGTGAGTTCCTAGCCAATGTGGCGGACTCTCGAAAGGTCATGCAAATCAAGTTAGCGATCATGACGCATTATGATGAACAAGTGATTGCGAATATTGAGAAACACGTTTTCGCGGTGCGATCTGAAGTGTTGGATATCATGCGGCAAGTAACAGAGACTGATTTGACCAGCGCTGATTTCCGGTCGAACTTGGCAGAAAATATTCGGATTGCGATGAATGCAACGCTTGAAGAAGCCGAAGATTTTGGTGGAATCGAGAAAGTGTATTTCGTCGAATTCATTGTGCAGTAAAGGACCAGTTTGTGGCTGATACAACATTGACTCCTGAAGAACTTGATGCACTCAGTGCAGGAGTGGATTCAGGCGAAATTGAGGTGGATACCGGGCTGAACGTGCATGCCAATGTCGTTAAGCACGATTTGACTGCCGAAGATTCGACGCTCGGGATCAATCTGTCTGCCATTGACATGGTCAATGAGCGGTTTGTCAGAATGTTTCGTCTGGGTTTACTGGAAGTGTTGCGAACCAGTCCGCGGGTGAATCTGACAAAAGCAAAGATCATGAAGTTCGGAGAGTATTTGCCGGACTTAAAGCCACCATTGTCAGTCACAACCATTCGGGCCAATCCACTGCGTGGGTCATCCATGGTGCTGATTGAACCGAATATTATTTTCTCGGCACTTGATAATTTCTTCGGCGGGTTTGGTCGTGGAATTGGCACATTGCCTCCAGGGCGACTGTTTACGCCAACGGAGAGCCGCATTATTAAACTGATGCTTGATCAGCTGTTTATGTCGCTTCAAGAAGCCTGGAATCCGTTGTTGCCGGTCGAAATTGAAGCTGTGGGTTCTGAAATTAATCCGCAATTTGCCCAGATCGTCGATGAAAACGAACTGGTGATTCTCACCAGATGTGAGATCGAAATCGGTCAGAATGTGAACGGCTTTATTGATATCGTGTATCCCTATGCAGCGGTCAAGCCGTATCGAGAAATGTTGAAGAGCCGATTACGTACCGGCGAAAGTGATGATGAAAAAGACCGGGCATGGATCCACAATATGGAACTCGCGGCGGGAGATGCCACATTAGGCGCTAAAGTTGAGTTGGCGAAAGTGAAAATCCCCGTGGGTGCTTTCGAGAAATTGGAAGAGGGTCAGGTGTTATTCTTTAAGAAACCTGACTTTGCACGCTTAATCATTAACGACGTGCCAGTGTACGAAGTCGCGGTGGGAACACACGGCTCACAGGTCGGCATTCGAATTGAAAATTCCATTAAGCCAGATGATTCGAATGAATGATCGGCAAGATCAAGGAGTATAAACGGTGAGTGAATTTGAAACAGAAGAGAACACAGAAGGTGGAGCAGAAGCTGAGGCTTCTCCAGAAAAAGCACCTGAAGGAGCTGACGCCAAGCAATCCATGAACCGCGAAGTGATCCAGAACATTCCGATCACGATGGCCATTGAAGTCGGGCGTGCCTCCCTGAAGATTCGTGATTTGATGCGACTCACCCAAGGAAGTGTTGTTGAGTTGGACCGTTTGGCTGGTGAACCTCTGGATATTGTGGTCAACGATACGGTCGTTGCCCAAGGTGAAGTCGTGCTAGTCAATGATCGATATGGTGTCCGCCTGACCAAAGTCGTCTCGGCTGCTGATCGCATCAAGAATTTGTAGCGGTCGATCTTGTGGAATACGTTGACTGGGCTTCATTTGCCGCAAGCTTTTTATTAGTCATAGGGCTGATCCTAGTCACCCTCTGGGGATTCAAACGTTACGGGCAAATGCAATTCCCTAAAAAGCATGGCGATGCTGCGATTCAAATTATCGAATCACACGCCATGGGTCCGAGACAACGCATTGTGCTCGTCCACTGCGAGAACCAGCGGATTTTGATTGGTGTGGCGCCTCAAGGTTTTGCTCATCTGGGTCAATGGACCTCCGATGGTAAGCCTCCCGACGCCTCGTTCATCGAAACACTTCGTGCGGTGGAACAGCCTTCCGAGTAACGCCTGACCAAGCAAAGACGATGGCGTCTTGAATCCAGTTCAATCGAGCTGGCATCCTAATTGCAATTCCCTAAAGACGAGCTTAGAAATCAGCGATTTAAGATTCTAAGTATCTGATTTTAGGGAATTTATTTTTATGTCAAATTGTCGTCACTTGATACTAGATCGACATCCGCGGCGTGGGCGCTCGAATTGGTGGATAGTTTTTATCGCTCTTGGAATGATCGGTTTTGCTGATCTTGCCATAGCTGACGCCCTGCCGGTGGTTACTGTCGTCGAGCAAGAAGGTTCGACTCAGTACAGTTTGACGTTGCAGTTATTGGCGTTAATGACCCTGTTGTCGTTATTGCCTGCGCTGTTACTCGGAATGACGTCCTTTATTCGCATTATTATCGTGCTATCGCTGCTTCGGCAGGCGCTTGGCACCATGCAAACCCCGCCGAATCAGGTGTTGTTGGGGATTGCGCTCTTTCTGACATTCTTTGTCATGGGTCCGGTATTCACATCGGTCTATGACACGGCGCTTGCACCTTATTTGAATGAAGAAATTTCGATCGAAGCGGCTGTCGCTGCAGCTGAAATCCCAGTCAGGGGATTCATGTTGAATCAGACGCGCCAAGAAGATATTGCGATGTTTGTACAAATCGCAGGTGGCGATACGATTGCGAGCCCTGAGGAAATTCCGTTTTCCATTTTGGCTCCAGCCTTTATTACCTCTGAGCTGAAAAGTGCATTCATGATCGGGTTTATGATCTATATCCCCTTTGTGGTTCTTGATTTGATTGTTGCCAGTGTGCTGATGTCGATGGGGATGATGATGCTATCGCCTATGATGATCTCAATGCCGTTTAAATTAATGTTATTCGTGTTGGTTGATGGTTGGACTCTCATCATGGGTTCATTAGCAGCAAGCTTTGCGATGCCTTAGGAGAAGAGGATGAATTCTTTATCAATTACAGAGATAGGCAGCGAGGCGTTAATCGTCGCAGTGATGGTTGCTTCACCGATGCTTTTGGTCGCCTTGATTGTTGGTTTGGTGATCGGTGTTGTCCAAGCAGCCACGTCAATTAATGAGATGACGCTGTCATTTATCCCAAAAATTGGCGCAATGGTGTTGGTGATGATTGGCATTGGATCTTGGCAGATTTCAGTTCTCGTTGATTTTACGCGCCGGATCTTTGAACGCATTCCTACATTGTTTATGTAAGAGGATCCTGTGGAGCTTTTCGTCGCAGATTTGGTAGAACGGTTTTATACCGCACTCTGGCCATTCTTAAGAATCGGCGCCATGTTGATTGCTGTTCCCATTCTGTCGATTGATGCGGTGACCGTGCGGATTCGGGTCTTCCTGACGTTGCTATTAACGCTTCTGATCTATCCGTTGGTTGACTGGCCAATCATTGATCCTGTCTCTGCCGAAGGCTTGAGTGAAATTTTCAATCAGATCTTGATTGGTCTAGTGATGGGATTTTTGTTGCAGATCGTGTCTGCGGCTGTCGTTCTGGGTGGCCAGGCGATTTCGAATTCCATGGGTCTTGCGATGGCTACCATGGTCGATCCAGGCATGGGTAATGTTCCTTTGATCTCCCAATTTATGTTGCTTCTGGCAACCCTGATTTTTTTAAGTGTCGGTGGTCACATGTTGGTCATTGGTATTTTACTGCGGAGCTTTGAAACCTTCCCTGTGGGGATTGCTTTCATCGGGCAGAGTAACTTCGCCACTTTGATTGAATGGACTGCGATGATTTTCATCGGTGGAGTCTTATTGGCGTTGCCGATTATGGTGGCGCTGTTGCTCGTCAATATTGGTGTCGGTGTGATTACTCGAGCAGCACCCAGTTTGAATATTTTTGCCGTTGGTTTCCCGGTGTTCTTCTTAACCGGGTATGCGGTGCTAATCCTTTCGCTGGCAGGCATTGGCTCACGGATGCAGTGGCTGTGGATGGAAGGGATTGAGCAGGTGAAAAGCTTTGTGATGGTGCCAGGAGTACTCTACTAATGGCTGAAGATGCGCCAGATCAAGAAGAAAAAACCGAAGAGCCCACCGCACGACGACTAGAAAAAGCGCGTGAAGATGGACAGGTTCCGCGATCCCAGGAATTGGGGATTGCTGCGGTCATGATTTCATCGATGGTCTTTTTGTATTTATCAGGTGGTTGGCTCATTGGTCATCTCTCAAAACTCTTTGCGTCTGGATTTGTCATTGAACGACGCGATATTTTCTCACCTTATGTTGGACTGTCACAATTTGCGGACATTGGCAGGGATAGCTTTTTGGTCATTGTTCCGCTGTTATTGCTGACCTTTGTCGTTGCGATTCTCGCTTCGTCTGCCATGGGAGGACTGAATTTTTCGTGGAAAGCTGCTGCCCCTAAAGCGAGTAAAATGAATCCCCTTACCGGGTTAAAACGCATGTTTGGATTGCGTTCTGTGATTGAGCTTGTGAAATCCATCCTGAAATTCTGTTTAGTCGCCGCGGTACTGGCCTACATGGTTTATGACTTTGCTGACGAATTAGTGGTGTTGTCGGCAATGAGCTTTGAGCCCGCAATGGAGGCGGTGGGTCATATGGTTGGGCTGACCTCGGTGTTGGTCACGATCACCTTGGTGGTGATTGCCATGATTGATGTGCCCTTCCAGAGCTTTGAATTCACGAAACGGATGCGCATGACCAAGCAGGAAGTGAAAGACGAATTCAAGGATGTTGAGGGTCGCCCGGAAGTCAAAGCCCAGATTCGTCGTAAACAGCGAGAAATGGCAGAAGCACGAATGATGGACGCTGTGAAAGACGCCGATGTGGTGATCACGAACCCGGAACACTTCGCGGTTGCCCTGGTTTACGATCCTGAGTCTGATGGTGCGCCGATCGTGGTCGCAAAGGGACTCGACCATGTGGCATTACGGATTCGGAATGAGGCCAAAGATCATGGTGTCGTTCAGGTTGAGATTCCGCCACTTGCGCGTGCATTGTATTTCACCACAGAACTCGCGCATCCGATCCCAGAAGAGCTGTATTATGCAGTAGCGCAGGTGATTGCTTATGTCTTCAGCCTCGCCAGCGTGAGAAGAGACGGTCAAACAAGTCGAGTGCCAGATCCAGAGATTCCGAAGCAATACCGCTTCGATACCGATGGTAACCTGAGCGACTGAGAGGGAATGTAATGCAGGAATCTCAATCTATGCCAAATCAATTGTTATTTGGAGAGAGCGGAGAAATTTTCTTTCGAGAAAGTGATCAGGCTCGCATGGCGAGGCTCTTTGAGACGGTAGTCAATGACGGATTGCATTTTGTCATGACGAGCTCTCTCCATGGACCTGTTGATCACTACGGTAAACTCTTTCTGAATCGCTTAAAGATGCGTTCGGGGCTGGCGGTTGAGACTTTTATGCCGGTCAGCACAGATGCATTGATCGCTCGTTTTAATTCCATGCTGGCCGATGTGTCAGTCGATGAGGCACGCGATCAATCGGTGGAGATGCAGGGACGTGTGATCGTCATCAATGACTTACACGCCATCGACAGCGAGAGTCTCTCGCTGTTGCTCCGACTCATTTCTGATTTCCCCGGTTTGAATGTGCGATTGGTATTTTTAGCTGATCAGATTCCGAAGGCCATGGAGCGCGTTCTTGAGCGCTTGGGATCGCGTTTGATCCGCTGGGATGTCACGCCACCCTCACCGGAAGAGCAAATGACCTTGCGTCGAGAAGCGATGCAAGTTGGACTTGAATTCCAAGTCGAGCGCGTTTTGTCACGAATCAATCAATCAGTGGCTGATCAACTCGAACCCAGTTTCGACCTCGATGGCGAGCAGCCGAGCCTTCAATTGGATGCCAATCGCGCCTTGGACTCAGGGACTGAAGCTGGTGAACGCGAAGCTGAAGATATGAAGGCGTTATTTGAGGAAGACGAAGAGCCAGTCCGTTCCAAAGGGCGTTTTCGGTTGTTCTTCATGCTACTGATTGTCCTCATTGTGGGTGCTGTTGGCGCGGCGACAGTCAGCCCTGAGGTGGGTCGTCTGCTCAATCGAACCCTCGCATTGGTGGGAGTGGATGCCTCATTTTTTGATCGAGAGGACCAAGGACGCAGTGTTGTTGATGCGGCTTACGATCGCACATTGACGCAAACACCTCCGGCCATTGATGTTGAATCGCCGAAAACTGAGGTTATCGAGTCTGACCCTGTTGCAAACAATGCCGAGGTCAACCAACGCCTCATCGCTGCCACAGAGATCGCGACGGCGAACACGACTGAAGTGACAGCAACTCAAGCCGATGAGTCCGTCAGTAATGCAGAGGCAAGTGAGCCGACGCAAGCTCCGCCTGTCACTGATCCTGTTGAACAAGAGGTAGCCGAGCAAGCGCCTGAACCGGTCAGCCCTCCAGCAGAAACATCGACCGAGACTGCAGCAGTTGCGACTGCACCTCCCGTGGCGGAACCTGCACCAATAGAGACCCCGGCGGCTCCGGTGGCGAGAGTTGTTGACCCAGTTGCCGAGAAAATTCGTGCAGCGAATCCCGGTAGTCAGTTTGTTCAGCACATTGTTTTAGCGTCTGCTGCACGGGCTGAAGAATGGCTTGGTACGCAATCTGGGCTCGACCGCGCTGTTGTTGTCGCTGTGTCCATCAATAACACAACGCGATTCGCCGTAGTCAGCGGACCCTTTGAAACTCGGGCTGAGGTCAGGGAATACATTCAAGGAATGGACCAAACAGCCGATTATTGGGTGAGAACGGCAAGATCTTTACAACGAATTGCGGTTGATGGGGGCGAGTGATGAGTGGTGATGAGTTATTCCGCCAAGACAGTGGTGGTCATACAGAGCGAGCGGTGGTCGATCAAAAACCATTGCCAGATCACCCATCATCGAAGAAAGGTGGGCCGAGCTTTGACGTCGACCATCTGAAAGATCGCAATGTGAAGGTGAGTCACCAGGATGTGTCACGTCAGGATCCTCAACTCGCAGGCCAACGAACGCGTACGACGGCTGATTTGAAGGCTGAACTCGAAGCGATCTCGGAACTAACGCCGGTGGGCTGGAATCTGAAGCCCTGGAAACCCCGGTCGTTGAGTCGTGAGATTCAAGTTCGGATCCAGGATGCGGAGTCAGCTGTGACGAAGGTGCATGGGACCATTGAAACGCTGTCGGAGCGCGTCGCTGTGTTGTGTGGCGAAGTCGATGTGACGGATACAGATGATGAGACAACAGAAGATTAGGAGGCAGGCTACATGAGCGGTGACGATC
>ERZ1089246.139-NODE-139-length-7228-cov-7.168130_pt1 | contig 7228 bp, 10 predicted proteins | sample MGYA00383552_ERZ1089246 | MGnify/ENA primary metagenome ERZ1089246 (study PRJEB34543, sample SAMEA5968663) | marine metagenome | biome: water | collected 2014-06-21 | depth 0 m | study: Ocean Sampling Day (OSD) data from North Adriatic Sea
TCACGACCAAGCCAACACTCAGTCCATACTGATAGGTCGTACCCTCCATTGAGAGTCCGATGCTTAAGGCAATGATGGCTAGTCCGACCGCGATCTCATATTTGAATAAACGGGGAAAGTAGGCTCTCAAGAAAGCGCTCGCTTGCGGCCCTTCAAGTGTTGCGAAGACTGTCGGAGATACGGTCAGGGTGAACATGGTGATCGCACCAAGCCATGCGAAGATTAATGCGTGAAGACTCGTTAGCATCAGAGATTCCCAAGTGCGTCATGAAGTAAGCGACAGACCGCGGCTGTCGATTGTGGATTTTGTCCTGTGATCAATCGTCCATCCTTCACCGCATGAGAGGTAAAGTTTTCACTGCACTCAAAGAGCGCGCCCAGCTCGCGAAGACGTGTTTCAAGTAAAAATGGCTCAACACCCATCAGCTCGATTTGTTCTGTCTCGCGGTTGGTGAAGCTGTTGACGCGTTTTCCTTGAACTAGTGGTGAGCCATCTGTCTCTTTTGCTTGCAGCAATCCTGAGGGTCCGTGGCAAACAGCGCCAACAACCGCGCCCGATGCCCAAGCGTCAGTGACGATTTGACCAACGGTGTTGTCATCAAAATCCCACATTGCACCATGTCCGCCAGGTAAAAAGACGCAATCATAGTCTGCACCATTGACTTCGCTTGCCAACAGCGTGGTCTCGAGCTGATCCATTGCAGCCGGATCAGCCATGAAGCGCGCGACGTTTGGTGGCCGCTTGTCGGGTTCTACGACGGTTTTTGGATCGGGGAGGCCGGGTCCGCCGGCGACCGATGCAAGCGTGATTTGCCAGCCAAGGTCCCGGATTGTCCAATAGGGTGCGGCCATTTCGTCGTAATAAAAACCAGTCCCTCGGCCTGTATGACCAAGTTCGGTGTGAGAAGTGAGCACGAGTAGAGCACGTTGGGTCATCATGATTATCCTGCTTGTAAACCCTTTGTTAGTGGTCACACATCCGTTCGTTTTCAATTGCTCAACGATTGGCTTGATGTTTGCAGCATCCGGTTCACTGTCAATTTTTTGGAGATTTGGTCTGTGGATGTATTTGCGGGAACCCTTGGATTTGTGGTGACGATTTCAGTGATTGGTTTGCTTGATGTGTTGATTGATAAGTATCAATACCGCTCAGAGCTCACTGGTTTTTAAGATCAAACATTCGGTAGGGATCGCGTTCAGTCCCTCTCTGCCGATACACTTCCGCCGGTTGATTATTGAAGCGGTCGGTTTTGGAAGCGTATTTATCGTTGTTTGCGTCATCGTTGGTGGCGGCAACACTTATCCCTGCACAATCAGAAGCGTTACTGGTTGGTCTGATTGCGTATCAGCCGACGCAGGTGGCGCTGCTGATCCTCGTGGCATCAGTGGGGAATGTATTAGGCGCGCTGATCAATTGGACGTTAGGACGATTTTTTGCACAGTCTGCGGGCAAGCGTATGTTCAAAGACTCGTCTCGGTTACGTCGAGTCACTTCTTGGTATGAGCGCTTCGGATGGATCACATTATTGGGAAGCTGGTTGCCGATCATCGGTGATCCATTGACCTTTTGTGCGGGCTTGATGAGAGAACCGTTATGGCGATTTCTGTTAATTGTTTCCTTCGCGAAAACTGGCCGGTATCTTGTCCTCGGATGGTTGACCGTCTCTTCGTTATCATAAATTTGGATGCCACGATGAGATCCTTTGGTCACCACTTTGAAGATAGAGCAAGAATCACAGGTATTGCATGAGTTTGACAATTTGGGTTGATGCGGATGCCTGCCCGAAGCCCATTAAGTCACTAATTTACCGAGCGTCAGATCGATTAAAGGTTCCGGTCTTTTTAGTGGCGAATGGCTTTTTACAAAAGCCACCTCATCCTCTGGTTTCTGTTGTGCAAGTGTCCAAGGGATTCGATGTCGCCGATAGCGTGATCTTAGAGCGGCTCACCGAGGGCGATCTTGTGGTGACACAAGACGTGCCACTGGCTGCAGAGGTTGTCGATCAGGGCGGTTTTGCAGTGAATCCCCGCGGGACTTGGTATGACAAAGAATCTGTTAAGGCGTATCTGCGGCGTCGTAATGAACGTGAAGAGAAGCGGGAAGCGGGTTTAGTTCAAGGAGGTCCAGCTCCTTTTGGAGCCAAAGAGACGCAGCAATTTGCGCGAGTATTTGATCAGTTTTTGGCGCGAGTGCGGCTGTAACCATGAGGTTTCTAACCAAGCGGCAAACATCACCTGTCGTCGAAGAGTCCATGCGGCATTTCAAATGGCCCGTGGTGATTCGTCGTTCGTCTCGGCGACGAACGATGGAGCTTCGAGTGACTCGAGACAGCACAATTCGTGTCTTGTGTCCGGCCTCGGTGACAGACCAGCAGATTGAGCAATGGATTCAATCCAAATCGAGCTGGATTGACGCGAAATTATTGGTCAATTCGAAACGTCAGTCGATTGTGTTGCCAAAGCTTCAAACCGGTGCCTCCTGGTGGTATCGCGGTCAAGACCTCACCTTGAAGATCGAACAGTCGAAGCACTCAGGAGTTGAGCTCATCGAAGATGCGCTGGTGGTAGCGACTGCGGGCGCAAGACGAGAGACGATCTTGCCATTGTTGCGATCCTGGTATTTCGACCAAGCGCACCGAAGGTTTTTGCAACGGACGGCTTTATTTGCCGATCGGCTAAGCGTCAAGCCGGCCCGGATTCAGCTGAAACTCTATCGATCGATGTGGGGACGATGCAATAGCAGAGGAGAGGTTGCCTACGATTGGCGTGTCATTGTTGCGCCTGATCGGGTTCTTGATTATTTAGTGATTCATGAGCTGTGCCATCTTAAACACTTCGATCATTCCAGATCGTTTTGGTCTTTGGTGGAGTCACAGCAACCGGAGTACCGAGATTCGCGAGTGTGGCTAACGGAGCATGCAAGGTTCGTGAAATCGATGTTTTTGGATAGCTTGGAGTGAGACAGTGAATTCGTGGTGGCTTGTATCAGCGTGATCACTGGTGCTGTCGATTCAATGAGTCGGAGCCTTTTGAGCACATGCAAAATCAAGGGTCGACTATGGAGTGGTTGAATTGATGTTGAAACAGGGGATACTGGCCCTAGGTTCCGTGATGATTTCTCGATTGAGAAATTGGCGGTTTGCAAAAGAGGACGCTTCGTAAGAGTCCCGCTAAGGGCGCCTGTGTTGACAGGCAAACGGAGAAAGTAAGGGTCCATTCGCAATTCGCTTCAGGGGTGGTGCCCTTTATGGTGTCAATCGGAACCGGAAAAGGCTGGGTGGAGACACGCAGCCTTTTTTAATTCCACTCTCCCGCGGAGTCAGTAGACCTCAAGCCAATCACCCATTACATTGTTCAAAACATAACAAGGTGCGAGCGATGGACAATAAAGAGGGAAAGCCTGCAAAAGCCTGGTATGTGAATTGGCTGATCATTGCCGGCACCATCATTGTGATTATGGTGCTGTCCTAACATCAAAGGATCTGTTCCCCTTTCTCGGTTAACCAGGGGCCTTCGGGAGTTTGATCAATAATGTCTATGATCCGGGTTAACGGCCGACAGAGCCTGACGCCTTTGGGTGACTGGACAAAAGGGCGCTCGAGTGCTTCGGGATGCTCTATCAGATAGTCGATGATTGCCACGTCGTCGTCAGCGATGATGAATGGCTTCAGTAGCGCGCCTGCATCAGGCCTCAACATGTCAGTCCAATCCATTGAACAGGCGGTTTTCAGGGCGATCAGTTGATCGTGAGACCAGCCTTCCTTCAGATACAAAACAATCTCAGGTTCGATCCCAGACGCCGTTAAAAAACGCAATGCATCTCGTGATTTGCTGCAGTTCGGATTGTGATAAATGGTGACCGTCATCGCTGTTTTGTGCCTGTGATTCGTCAAAACCGCAGTGTATCGCGTTGGGCTTCATGTGTGTCGTCACAACAGTCCAACAGGGGATGAAGGGCTGTATGAGTCTCGCGACTCAAATCTTTGGCTTGATTTTTGCTTGTATTGTTCCCTGTTAGCTTTTCGACAGAGGACGAAGCATGTCAGCATTAACAAAATTAGAATATGAGCGTGATACGAATTGTGTTGAGATTAGTTTGTTTGCACAGTGTAAGGCATTGATCAGCGAGGGCATGTCCACTGAGGTCGATCAATTGATTGAGCGAGCTCGAGGCATCACATCGGATGCCGAATTGGACAAGATTCGTTTGATCAAAGATGTTGCCTTGGGTTCGAAAGCACTCATTAACTGAGCATTTACGTCGGCACCAAGCGTACACTCAGCACTTTTGATTGAGGACGGCCTGTGTTTGTCGACATTGAATCCATTCGTGATCAATTTCCATTTGATCCGTTCAAGGCGATTGTCGCTCCAAGACCGATCGGTTGGATTTCGACGATCTCGGCAAGCGGTATCCCGAATTTAGCCCCTTATAGTTTTTTTAATGCGCTCAGTAGTGATCCTCACCTCATTGGTTTTAGTAGCTCTGGCTGGAAAGATACTGTCTCGAATTGCGACGCCACTGGCGAATTCGTGTTTAACCTTGTGACCCAACCATTACTGACGTCCATGAGTCAAAGTTCAGCGGCCATTCCTCTGGACGAGAGCGAATTCGAATTTTGTGGGCTTGAGTCAGCACCATCGTATCGTGTGGTCCCTCCACGAGTTGCTCAGAGTCCAGCAGCACTTGAATGTCGCGTGGTCGAAATCAGGCAACTTCAGGGTCTCGACGGTGTGCCCTGCCAGAGCTGGTTCACCATCGGTGAAGTGATTGGGATCTATCTCGATCCAGCCTTTATCACTGAAGCCGGTCGGTTTGATACCGCTAAAGCGGCAATTCCAACGCGTTGTGGATATCAAGATTATATGGAGGCCGGGGATTTGTTTGAGCTGACTCGACCCTAACTGGTAAGCGCCATTTTGAGTCCATAGCTGACAAACGCACTGCCTGCGAGCGCTTTTCCGAGACGACCAAACCAGTGACCTTGATTCAGGCGACGCCTGGTGTAGACGGCAATGCTGATGACGGATGCCAGATAGATCTGACTGACGATTTGCACCAAACATCCCAGGATGAAAAAAGAGACTAGAGGTTGGTCATAACTTGGGTCGACGAATTGAATGAAGAACGAGATAAAAAAAAGGATGGCCTTTGGGTTGAGTAAGCTAATCGTGAGTGCTGTTCGAAAGGGTTTGGAGCGCTTGTGGTGGAGATGATCAGTGCTCGACTGCTCAGCGAGCGCAGTCTGTTTATCGAACGCATGTTTGAGAAGCCCAAAGCCTAGCCATGCCAGATAGCCTCCACCGAAAAGCTTCAGAGTCATCAAAAGAATCGGTGTTGTTTGGATCAGTGAGGCAACGCCGGCCACAGATAGCATCATCAAAATACTGTCACCGGCAAAGATGCCTAGTGCGCCCGAAAACCCTGCACGTAAACCATCGCGAGCCGCGACGGTCATGACGAACATCGAATTAGGCCCTGGCAGCAGTACAATGATCACCGTACCGATGAAGAAAGTGGCAAGGTCTGTAATACCGAACATGATTTTGGTCGCGACTAAAAGCCAAGCTTCAGTATAAGGCAGTTTCTGCCGATAACAGTCACTGTTGGAGTCAAATAAATGGATCTGTGTTTCGCATGCAACGATTGATTGCCCTAGTTGGTCTTCTTTTGCCGCTCGTCGTCCAGGCAGCGGGAGGGCAAGCGCTCGGATCACCGACAGCTGTGTTAGACGCCCTAAGCAGTCCAGGGGTGGGGTATTGCTCGCGTTCATCGATCACCCTTCGGATCAAGCGAATCCAGTGAAACATCTCCAGGGCTTGCTCAGTCGTTATCGCCTTGATCTCAATGGGACGGATTTGGGTCAAGTTCGCAGAAATACGATTCTTCATGTGAGGCCGCGGTTGGGTGTCAATCGACTAACGATCGAAAATACCTTTGATGATCAGCAACGGAAACAACTGAGCTTTCCGGCGATGCGAGCAGCTGGTGTTCCCACAGCGATTGTCGAGGTTCGAACCTCTCGAGATTTTGCATGGATGGAGGCGCTCACGTTGTCAGCAACTGAAGTCCAAGCGGTCGAAAACGCATTGAATCGGAGTCAAACCGGTGGAATGCCTCGAGTATTGGCATTAATCCGCTCTCGCGGTCAGGAAGCCGTCCAACCGCCTCGACCATTGAGGAACTGGAGTCGAGGGCTGTCTTCCGGTGGCGGCTCGGACTCTGGCTCTGCTTCAGATGGTTCGGCATCGTCAGCTCGATCTGCTCAACCTTCACCTTCTGAGGAAACGACTCAAGACACAGCGGAGCAGGGCACCACGGAATCGGATTCCTCAGAAGAGGCCGCCGCTGATACATCGAGCGACACCGAGGAGACGGATTCTGGAGCCAGTGTGTCGGCTGATCGAAGGAGCTATTACTAACAGATCGATATCTCAAGTACACTCGACGCAAAAGAGAGAGGGTTGCCACGTGAGTCAGTCGATCGAAGTGCAAGTCGTTGAAGGGATCTTGTGTGCTGATTTTAATGAAGGTCGGCTGATTATTGATACAGGGTCACCGGTATCTCTTGGCCCAGATACCACGATTCAGCTCCTTAGCTGTGCGGTTCAATTAAACTCAACAATCGGAAACTACGCCTGGGCCCAAATTCAGGAGAGCCTTCCTTTTGATGCTGTTGGGCTGATTGGTGTCGATGCTTTTTCTGAATCGTCACTCGGCTTTGATTTAACCAACGACACACTGGCGTTGCTCGAAATGCCAGTTGAGGGTAACCACGAGCCGTTTATCATGGGGTCACCAGTGATTCGATGTCAGATTGCTGAAGAAAATCTCTTGGCCGTATTAGACACTGGAGCGGGCCTTTCTTATCTCCGCGATGTTCGGCTTGCGACGTTCGGCAAGTCACTCGGCCGGACTCGCGATTTCCATCCCATGCTGGGTTAGTTTGAAGTAGAGACTGTGGAGTGTTCGGTGATGGTGGGGGATCAATCGATGACGGAAGTCTTTGGCCTCGCCACGAAAGATCTACAGCGATTAATGCAAATGGCCAAGATTGACGCCATTTTAGGTACTTCTTGGTTCCAAAAAACTGTGGTAGAGATCGATTTTAAGAATGAATTAGTTGGCTTGACGATTGACTAGACTACAGTAACTCCAGCCGCTTAAATCCACCGTTGATGTGTCTCGACATTAAGAGTGATGCCAACTGTTCATCCCGTTCTTGAA
>ERZ1089246.145-NODE-145-length-7040-cov-6.196135_pt1 | contig 7040 bp, 10 predicted proteins | sample MGYA00383552_ERZ1089246 | MGnify/ENA primary metagenome ERZ1089246 (study PRJEB34543, sample SAMEA5968663) | marine metagenome | biome: water | collected 2014-06-21 | depth 0 m | study: Ocean Sampling Day (OSD) data from North Adriatic Sea
GCATACTCCAACCAGCGGAATTTAAAGAACATGCATTAGAAATAGGAGCAATTTTAGTATTAGTAAAAGCGGTCAAACTCTAACGTATCGCTACTGCATTCCATCTCCTACCAGCTTGCAGAAATATATTGTGTTTCCATAAATTCGTGCATTCCTTCATGCCCGCCCTCGCGGCCAAGGCCGGACTGCTTGCTTCCACCAAAAGGTGCAGCAGGGTCTGAGACCAAACCGCGATTAAGCCCAACCATTCCATAATCAAGGCGCTCACACACACTCATTCCACGCTTCATATTTTCAGTGAATACATATGCGACTAGACCATATTGAGTAGAGCCACGGCCTCACGAATCATGGCGAGTGTAGAACTCTTTCCCGGCGTCATCTCGGTCCAGTCGGCCACAACAAAAGCAATCCGCATGGAACCCTCCGCGGTAGAGATCAAAAGCGGCGCTATGAATACAATCGATTGGTCGTCTCGGCAAGCGAAATATCGCGAGACGTCACACCTTTTGCATCATGAGACCACCAATCGACCCGCACACGGCCCCAACTCACCGTAATTTCCGGATGGTGGTCAGCAGCATCAGCAGCTTCACCAACACGGGTCGCAAACGCCATTGCTTGACTGAAATCATCAAATTGAAAGGTACGAGTCAGCACCTGAACTCCACCTTTCAGCTCTTTGTTCCAATCCTGAGGGGCGCGCTCCATCATGACCTCTCTGATTAATTTTTACTCAAATAGAACAATAGTTTATCACGCAGAAATCCAGCATCAAGAGGTCGCTGAGATCGACTCTCTCAACGACCATCAAAGCTATCCAATGTTTTTGGCCAAGATTTTTTGTGCCCACTCCGCAGGACCTGTCTGATGAACGCTGGTTCCCTCTGCGTCAACAGCAACAGTCACAGGCATGTCTTCCACCACAAATTCGTGAATCGCCTCCATCCCCAAATCCTCAAACGCAATGATGCGAGAAGATTTAATCGCTTGCGCAACCAGATAAGCCGCTCCACCGACGGCCATGAGATAGGCCGCTTGATGTTTCTTGATGGCCTCGATCGCTACAGGCCCACGCTCCGCCTTACCAACCATCGCAAACAACCCTGTTTGCTCAAGCACTTGATCAGTAAATTTATCCATTCGAGTCGAGGTCGTAGGACCCGCCGGTCCAACCACTTCATCCCGAACCGGGTCCACGGGTCCAACGTAATAAATCACCTTACCCGACAGGTCGACAGGCAGGGTTTCGCCTCGGTTGAGCATTGCCACAATCCGTTGATGGGCAGCATCACGACCAGTCAGCATGACTCCATTTAACAATAACGTTTCACCTGGCTTCCAAGACGTCACCTCATCACGCGTTAAAGTATCGAGATTCACGCGGCGCGCACTCGGGCCAACGTCCCAGGTAATATCAGGCCATTGATCGATTGACGGCGCTTTCTGTAGTGCAGGGCCTGATCCATCCAACACAAAATGCGCGTGGCGGGTCGCCGCACAATTTGGGATCATCGCAACAGGCTTGGATGCCGCATGCGTTGGATAGTCTTTAATCTTAATGTCCAAAACCGTAGTCAATCCACCAAGACCCTGGGCGCCGATGCCTAGATTGTTCACCGCCTCAAAAATCTCGAGGCGGAGCTCTTCTGCACGGGTCTTTGGACCTCGCTCGCGCAACTCATGAATATCAATCGGATCCATGAGTGATTCTTTGGCCATCACCGCCGCTTTTTCGGCTGTGCCACCGATCCCAATCCCAAGCATCCCTGGCGGACACCAGCCCGCGCCCATGGTCGGCACAGTCTTGACGACCCAGTCGACAATCGAATCAGACGGATTCAGCATAACCATCTTCGATTTGTTTTCCGATCCACCACCCTTCGCCGCGACCTGGACATCAACCGTATGACCTTCAACGATCTCGTAGTGAATCACTGCCGGTGTATTATCTTTGGTGTTCTTCCGAGCGCCATCAGGATCCTCAAGAATCGATGCGCGCAACACGTTATCCGGATGCGTGTACGCTCGACGCACACCCTCATTAATCATGTCAGTGACCGACATGGTTGCCCCATCCCAAGTCACATGCATACCCACTTTGATGAAGACGGTGACAATTCCGGTGTCCTGACATAACGGCCGATGACCCATGGCTGACATTCGCGAATTGATCAGAATTTGTGCCAACGCATCCTTCGCTGCAGGCGATTCTTCACGCTCATAGGCTTCATTCACTGCTTGGATAAAATCCACTGGGTGGTAGTAGGAAATAAACTGAAGTGCATCGGCGACACTATCGATCAAATCGTCCTGACGAATCGCGGTCATGAGGTCATCATCCTTCGTTGTTGAGATGGGATCTGAAGCCTACCAGAAGTGCTCGAAAAACGTATTCTCAGAAAGGATGAAACGACCACCTCATGCAAAAACTGCACATCATTCAGCCTCAAGCCGGGTTTCTGGTACACTGCTGTTTTTGATTATAGCTGCCCTAAGAGGCTACGAGGATTCATGCAAAACCAATACAACCGGGAAGAACTTCTCGACTGCGCGCATGGCAAATTATTCGGTGAAGGCAATGCGAAATTGCCCGCACCTAACATGCTGATGATGGATCGAATCACCACGATCACATCAGACGGTGGACAGCATGGGAAAGGCCACATGATCGCTGAACTCGATATTGATCCAAGTCTTTGGTTTTTTGCGTGTCATTTCCCTGGTGATCCGGTGATGCCTGGTTGTTTAGGACTCGACGCCATGTGGCAGCTGGTTGGCTTTTTCCTTGGCTGGAGCGGGCATCCTGGCAAGGGACGCGCACTAGGTGTCGGCGAAGTCAAATTTACAGGCCAGATTCTACCAACCGCCAAGACTGTGACTTACGAAATTGAAATGAAACGTGTCATCGCACGTTCTTTGGTCATGGGACTTGGGGACGGGGTGGTTCGCGTCGATGGTCGCGCCATTTATCACGCCACAGACCTGAAAGTCGGCCTATTCACATCGACTGACGGATTCTAATCACAAACGCACCACGAGAAAGGAGTCAGTATGCGTAGAGTAGTCATCACTGGACTGGGAATCACCTCCTGCCTTGGCCTTGATGCAAAGGCCGTCACTGAGAGCCTTCGACTGGGTCGCTCAGGAATTACTGCCAACCCGACTTATGCAGAACTCGGCATGAGAAGCCAAATTTCCGGCTCCATTGACTTGGATCTTTCTGAGCATATTGATCGAAAACTCCTCCGGTTTATGGGGAGTGCTGCCGCCTATGCCTACCTGTCATTGCAACAAGCAATCAAAGATTCAGGCCTTGAGTCATCAGAAGTGAGTCATCCAAGAACTGGTTTGGTGATGGGATCTGGCGGCGCCTCCTCGCAAAGCCAGGTCGAAGCTGCCGATATCCTGCGAGAACGTGGCGTCAAGCGAGTTGGTCCCTATCGCGTGACTCAAACCATGGGCTCGACAGTGTCTGCAAATCTAGCCACCGCATTTCAAATCAAAGGCGTGAATTACTCCATGTCGTCAGCCTGCTCCACCAGTTTGCACTGTATGGGTAACGCCATGGAACAGATCCAACTGGGCAAACAAGATATTGTGTTTGCCGGTGGCGGTGAAGAAGAACACTGGACGCTATCGTGTCTGTTTGATGCGATGGGCGCGCTCTCGTCGAAGTACAACGACACGCCTTCACAAGCGTCCCGAGCTTATGATGCCAATCGTGATGGTTTTGTGATTGCAGGCGGCGGTGGGGCTTTAGTCCTCGAAGAGTACGAACACGCCAAAGCACGTGGTGCAACCATTTATGCAGAAATCGTTGGCTATGGGGCAACCAGTGATGGCGCCGACATGGTCGCGCCATCAGGCGAAGGCGCAATTCGCTGCATGCAACTCGCCACCCAGGACGTCGAGGGCCCTATTGACTACATCAATGCGCATGGGACGTCGACACCTGCCGGTGACATCGTCGAGCTCAATGCCATCAAAACCGTCTTTGGATCCAATGCGCCAATCATCGGATCAACAAAATCGCTGTCAGGGCATTCATTAGGCGCAGCCGGTGTTCAGGAAGCGATTTACTCCATCTTAATGATGCAAAACGATTTCATCGCAGCATCAGCCAACATTGAAACACTCGATCCTGGAGCCGAAGGGATGCCGATTGCGCTTGAACGGATCGACCAACCGCTCAATACCATCCTCTCAAATTCATTTGGATTTGGTGGGACCAATGCCTGCATGACATTCCAGAAGCTCAGTTAATGCAGCTGTATTCGTCATCACCCTCGCCCTTTGGTCGAAAAGTCAAAATCACAGCCCATCTCACTGGTCTTTATGAGCAACTGGAGGTGGTCACCATTGACGGCAATGATCCTGAGAGCACTCAGATCAACCCCAATCCACTGCATAAGATACCGGCTTTAGCGTTGGAATCAGGGGAGTTGATCGTCGATTCAAAGGTCATCTGTGAATATCTCATCCAAGCCTCCGGGCGGACAGAAATACTTCCTGACGATCATCGGGTGTATCACCTCAGTCGCGCTGCGATTGCAGACGGAATGACTGAAGCGGCACTCTTGATGGTTTATGAACGACGATTTAGAGAACCCTCACAGATCAATACTGACTGGCTGCACCGACAGAACCAGAAGGTCCTTGGCGGGTTACAGTGGTGGACTGACAACATCACCCCAGTGCAGTCAACACCGACCCTGGATCAAATCGGCTTGGCTGTTTCACTGGGCTATTTAGATTTTCGGTTCTCAGGCGAATGGAGAACGCGATTTACTGATCTTGCTCTGTGGTTGACTCAGTTTCAGCAAATGGTTCCTGCGTATCAGCTAACTGATCCTCAGGCTTAGCGAGTAACATTTTTTCACGAAGACTTTGTTGTCTTCTGAGAATGGTCTTTCGCTTTTTCAACCGATGCATCCGTTGACGAATCACAGAGCTTGAGTCAAACCGCCGCATAAGAGGTTCCTTCTGTTGCGTAGTGCCGTTCTACGGTGTCTGCCAACTCTTGCCTCCATGGCCTTGGCTTGATGCCAAAGGTATACAACAGCTTTCGCGTCGATAACACCAGACGCCGTGGTCGTTCTGCACGCCCTTGAATGGACTGACCTGAAATTCCCAGAATTTCCTCAACAGCCAAGTCTTCAAATTGCCGAGCCTGCGCAATGATGCATTCGCCAAGCTCGAGCCATGAGGCATCGCCCTGACAACCAACGTGATACACACCGTAAGCTCCAGCACCTGCGTGTAATTGATCAATCACCGCGGAAATCACACGACCGACATCAAACACTGATGTTGGACAGCCGCGTTCGTCTTGAATCATCGGTAACTCAGATTCAATACGCGCACGATCTAAGAGACTAGCCACAAAGCTATTTGGTCCCGGTGCAAATAAATGAGATACCCGCAAGATCACTCGGCGATCCAGAAGGCTTTCGATATCGCGTTCTGCTTCAAGACGTGTTTGACCGTATAGGTTCAAGGGATTCGGCGCATCATCCTCGAAGTAGGCGATGTCCTTCTGACCATCAAAAATGTAGTCCGTCGACAACTGCACCAGGGTCGCATCAAACTCTCGACATGCAATGGCTAGACTGACGGGCAAATCATGATTGATCTGACGGCATTCGGTCGGATCTAATTCGGCCCGGTCGACCCCAGATTCCACCATACAGTTGACCACGAAATCGGGCCGACGCATCCGAATGGACTCAAAAATCTCACGATCATCTGCCAAGTTGACAGAACTCGGTAATGCGATCCGCTGTTGACCACCACTTGACTCCGCTTCAAAAAATGCCGCCGCTAAACTGGTCTCTCCACCAACGACGAGCACGCGAGCCATTGGAAATCGGTGATCTGACTCGTCCTCGAAGCTCGCTGGCTTAGAAGGGGATTTCGTCATCGATATTCGGATCAGGCATCGGCTGACTGACGGGCTGAGGAGCCGCCTGTTGTTGCGGGGCAGAAGTCGTTTGTGGACGGGATTGCATGGGCGATGGTGCACTCATGTCACCTTCTCCACGGCCGTCGAGCATCATCATTTCACGACCGACGATCTCTGTCGCATAGCGCTTCTGCCCGTCTTGCTCCCAAGATCGAGTTCTCAAGCTACCTTCGATATAAATCCGTGAGCCCTTGCGAAGATATTGACCACAAATCTCGGCAAGACGATCAAAACACACCACCCGATGCCATTCAGTTCGCTCTTGCATTTCGCCACTGGTCCGATCGCGCCATGAATCTGTCGTCGCAATACTTAAGTTCGCAACCTGACTACCAGACGGCAGTGCTTTCATTTCCGGATCGTTACCAAGATTTCCAATCAAGGTGACTTTGTTGACTGAGCGGGCCATGAATTCATCCTATGTGAGCAATACTTCAAATACAGCGTAATGTAGCACGGACAAGCCAGTGTCAGCGACAATCGCCGAGGCTTGTCTGACAGTTCTGAATTTCTGCATTGAATCCATGCATAAAAACCCAATCAACAGGTACACTGGTACTTTTGTCATTATTAATACGGATCGCTGTGGACTCAATACAAATCCGTGGGGCACGCACCCACAATCTGAAGAATATTCATCTTGATCTGCCACGCGACCAACTGATTGTGATCACCGGATTATCAGGCTCCGGCAAGTCCTCATTGGCTTTCGACACCCTGTACGCGGAAGGTCAACGTCGCTACGTTGAGTCATTATCTGCCTATGCGCGGCAATTTCTTTCAATGATGGAAAAGCCCGATGTTGACCATATCGAGGGCCTGTCGCCTGCGATCTCGATCGAGCAAAAATCCACCAGTCATAATCCGCGATCGACCGTCGGGACAATCACCGAAATTTATGACTATTTGCGTCTACTCTACGCGCGCGCCGGCGAACCGCGATGCCCGGACCACAACTTAAGCCTCGAAGCTCAAACAGTCAGCCAAATGGTTGACCAAGTGCTGGCTTTACCCGAAGGATCGAAAATCCTGGTGCTCGCGCCGATGATCAGCGAGCGGAAAGGTGAGCATCTCC
>ERZ1089246.146-NODE-146-length-7011-cov-6.604514_pt1 | contig 7011 bp, 7 predicted proteins | sample MGYA00383552_ERZ1089246 | MGnify/ENA primary metagenome ERZ1089246 (study PRJEB34543, sample SAMEA5968663) | marine metagenome | biome: water | collected 2014-06-21 | depth 0 m | study: Ocean Sampling Day (OSD) data from North Adriatic Sea
GGGCCTGCAGGCGGTTCCTGAAGCCCTTCAGCATCTGCCGTCAACATTGAAGGTCTTGCTGAGTTCAGGACTGTTACCTGTTGCCTTCATCAGTATCATTTTGAATGCGGTTCTACCTGAGGTGGACGACAAAGCAGTCCTCTGATTGGCAGTAGGTTTGAAAAAGCCACCCTTGGGTGGCTTTTTTTATGAGATCTCGATCACTCCGGCCATTCCTGCCGCATGATGTTCAAGCATATGACAGTGGAATAACCAAAGCCCTGGGTTGTCAGCGATAAAGACCAGATTTGCTTTTTCACCACGTTGGAACAGGTAGGTATCACGCTTTCCATCAAGAAATTCGCCATCCTCGGTCTGAATCCAGAAATGGTGCCCATGAAGGTGCATGGCGTGATTCCATCGAGTGTCGTTCCAGACTTCGATGCTGACCGTCTGGCCGATGTTGATCTTGGCCAAGTGGTCGTGGTGTTCTCCAATTTTTCCATTAAAAGCCCACGCTTTGCCGTAGGTCTGAGCAAGCTCACGAATCGGTCGTAGTTGGCCGCCGAAGGTGGCCTCTCGTAAGTTGCCCATTGCTCCACCTTGCATATGGAGTGGAATCGCAACATCAATGGACGTTGGCGGTGATTCTAATGTGGGTTGCTTGAGAATCTCTTTAGTGACCAATGATTGATTGGTCTCAATCACATTCAGGGTCACAGCAGGGTAGGGACCGCCGTTGAGGGTTTCGTTGATGGTGATGTTGGTGTCACCTAAATCAACAATGAAGTCAGCTCGTTGGGCGGGTCCTAAAACCACATCCTGCATGGGTTGGACGGGAGTCGGGTAGCCATCCTCGGCAATTAAAAAGGCGCTGGCTGGAATATTCAGACCAAAAATCCGCGCATTGGCAGCATTAATGAGTCGTAATCGAATCCGCGCATTTTTCGGAACATCGATGGTCGGGTGGGATTGCCCATTGACGGTCAACCAATTACCCAAACGTCCGCCATGAGACCAATCATGCAGAGAGCCGAAGGATGCCTCATCAATGGTGCCATCATCAGACAGTAGCCAGTCATCAATCATCAGCACGATATCTTGATCCACTGCCGGGTCAGACTCGTCTTCCACAATGAGAGGCCCATAAAGACCGCGTGCGACTTGAGACCAGGTTTTGGCATGGCTGTGATACCAGTATGTTCCTGAGTCCTTCAAAGGAAACTCATACCGAAACTGTCCATCAGTCATCACTTCAGGTTGTGTCAGACCGGCAACACCGTCCATGGCATTGATATTCCGAATCCCATGCCAGTGAACGGATGACCCTTCGTCAAGCTGATTGAAAAAATCAACCGATAAGGTCTCTCCTTTCTTGAACCGGAGTTCAGGCCCTGGAACTGAGCGATTGAAGGCCCAAACGGAGGCATCCTGATACCCATCACCGGGAACCAAGCGTTTCTTGGTTTTCGATGCCGTGAGCGGAAATGGCGTCACAGCGGCGGCTGTGGCTACCGATGGAAGCACTGCAACCAAGGGTGCGGTGGCACAAGCTTTTAAGAACGTGCGACGAGTGATCATGCCCGATTACTCCTTGTAATCGTTATGGCAGTCCTTGCAGGTTTTTCCGAGCGCTTTAAATCCATTTGTCAGAGCGCTTGTGTCGGCTCCAGAGCGGGCGAGGTCGGCTAAATCACCAGCAGCCTTGGCATTAGCAGTAGCGCGCGCTTTGAAGTCCTCAAAATTTTCCCAGATTGCAGGGAGTGCTTCTGATGGAGATTGCGTTGAACCTTCCGGGAAAAAATCGGTCATTTGAGTCGCCCAAGCCTGGATGGCTAACGCTTCTTTGGCAATGATCGATGCATCACCGCCGAGATTTGCTTTGATGGCTTTCATGGACTCTTTATTCTCTTTAAAGCGATCCATGCGTTCTTTAATCACACCTTCAGCACCCTCATGGGCCTGTGTGACAGCGGCTAGACAACTCAGAATGCATAGGGTGATGACTCGTTTCATTTCGATCTCCTCTCTGATCTTTATAATTTTGGGTTGTCTCACTCAAAACCAAGCGCGAGCGGAGCTTTTTTCAGAGCCTCATTTACCGGCGATCAGTGCTTTCAAAAATCGCGTTGGCATTCGTTGGAACAAACCCCTGAAAGAGCTCGCCTGACCGATCGGCGAATCGGTGTGCAAACTCATAAAAACAACTTGGGACTGCTTGCTGCTGGCCATCGGCGAATGTAAAGCCGACAGAGTCAGCGAGCGTTGATGCTTGCACCAGCAAATCCTCAGGCAAGCCTTTTTTGATTCCACCAACCGCATTCAATGGATAATGGTGAGCCTCCAAAAGATGGATGACATCATCGATGGAATGGAGCGTGGTCAGCGCATTGATATTGACGGTGAAGTGATTGGCTTGATATCCCATGGTGCTGAGCCAACCCGCATACTCGCTTGCGTCTGCGAGCATTGAATACTGTTGCAGTGTTGGTGTCTTGAAGGGGTAGGAGCCCAACAGATCGTGTAACGATAATGAATCGTCAAGTGGTGAGGTTAAGTCCTGAATGATTGACTGAATCTCTGCATCAAATGCTTCGCAAAGTAGCTCGCTGAAAAACACTTTCGGTGCCGTTGGATCATCAGGAACGACAAAAGCGAGTGCGCGCAAATGCTTATCAGGGAACTCATACGAATTAAACACCTGATAACCGAGGCTTTCGAACAGTGGAGTAATTGCCTGCAAATCGTAACCGGCGATATTGAACGTCCGAAATGCGACATGATCGTTCCTGACGATGTCTCCACGTGTCTGCAACAGCGATTGAATCTTCTGCGCTTGTGGTGTGACCTTGGTGTATTGTTTCCAGCAGAGTTCAAAGAATTCTGAGCGATGCATCAGGGAGCTTCTCGGTCGTTACGAAATTTCAGGTTTATTTTAGTGTCACTCGGCCGTCAGGTCACTCATCGATTCTTGGATGATCCTTGTGTGATTGAACAATGGAAGCGGGAGGTACATCCCAATCTCTCTGATGTTCATGATGCTTCTCTGTCAATCGAACACTTTGGTGTCTAACCTTTAACATTGCGCTTCGTTTGTTGCTTTTGGCTATAGAAAAAGGAATCGTTACCGATAGATCATTTATGAATCGATGGCTATTTTTGAAGCGCTGCATGCTCAGATACCTCCTACTCCTGACGGCGGGTATGAGCCTGATTGGTTGTGCGCCGTCCCTCGTCACGCAACAAGCCGTTGCTGATTACCAAACAGTGGCCCCGAAAGTGTCTATCGGTGACGCGAAAGACCATGTGTTGTCGATTCTTCAAACCAGCCAAGATGTGATTCCTGCGCATTTCAAAAAACGACCTGAACGGTATTTGAGCTACGGCGTACAGGTTGAGATTCATTTCATACGAACAGATTTAGCCTCTGGAATGGGGAATGCGGATGAAGACTTCACGCCCTACCTGTTTAAGAACGATGTTTTGGTATCGGTCGGCTGGCGTTTTGTCAGTAAGACAGAATTCTTAGAGAAAGCTCGAGAAGCGATGAGCGCCGATGGCGTCAAGGCTGATCAAGATGTAGTCGGTGACCGTCGATATTGACCGGGCATCACTGACGCCTCGCTTAAGGAGGTGTAGTGCTTTTCAATTGAACCGTGTGTGCTGAGTGTAGGTTAGGAAGAGGTTCATCTTCGTCTTCTCGTGTTTCACTTTCCATCAATGTGAAATCTTTATCGTCAAATGGTCTAAATAGACTCAAGATGGTTTTCTTGCGAGCCGCTTTTAAGTAATGTGAATACCGCCTTGTTAACAGGCAGCCATAAAAATAATTTGCGGAGAAGATTATGACTGATCATAAAAATGGTATCTCGCGTCGCTCGTTTTTGAAGGGCTCAGTTGCTGCAGGCGCAGCACTCAGTGCTCCAGCACTCTGGGTTCAGGGTGCCTACGCGGGTGGCCACGGGTTTAGAAATGACCCAACGAATAAAGCGACCGTCACTCTTGGTTTTAACGTTCCTCAGACTGGAGCCTATGCGGACGAAGGTGCGGACGAACTGCGTGCATTTAAACTTGCTGTCAAACACTTAAACGGTGAAGGTGACGGCGGCATGATGCAAACCATGAAGCCAATGAATCTGAAGGGTAACGGTATCCTTGGAAAGAAAGTGGACTTTGTCACTGGTGATACGCAAACCAAGTCTGACGCTGCACGGGCTTCTGCTAAGCGGATGATCGAAAAAGACGGTGTCATCATGTTCTCTGGTGGTTCATCCTCTGGCGTAGCAATCGCTGTTCAAGCGCTTGCGCAAGAAATGGGCACGATTTTCATGGCAGGTTTGACGCATTCAAACGACACCACCGGAAAGGATCGTCGTCGTTATGGCTTCCGTCATTTCTTCAACGCGCACATGTCTGGTGCTGCCTTGGCTCCAGTGCTTCAAGCAGAGTATGGTGATGAGCGTCAGGTGTACCATTTGACCGCCGACTACACTTGGGGTTGGTCTCAAGAAGAGTCGATCCAAAAGGCCACAGCTGCGCAAGCAAACTGGAAAACAGTCAATGCGGTGCGTACGCCTCTTGGCGCAGGTGACTTCTCGCAGTACATCACACCGGTATTAAATTCAGGTGCAGACACATTGGTTCTTAACCACTACGGTAAAGACATGGTCAACTCCCTGACACAGGCCGTTCAATTCGGGCTCCTTGATAAGCAGGTCAACGGTAAAGATTTCCAAGTTGTTGTCCCGCTGTTTTCACGGTTGATGGCTCAAGGCGCAGGTGAAAGCATCAAAGGCATTATTGGCTCAACAGGCTGGAACTGGAGTCTTCAGGATGCTGGATCTCAAGCGTTCACGAAGTCATTTGGTCAGGAATATGGGTTCCCTCCATCACAGGCAGCGCATACCTGTTACTGCCAAACGCTTCTGTACGCAGATGCTGTAGAGCGTGCTGGAACATTCGATCCTGTTCAGGTCATCAAGGCGTTGGAAGATCACGAGTTTGAAGGCATGGGTAATGGACCATCACTGTATCGTGGTGCTGATCACCAAGTCTTTAAGAACGTTCTTGTCGTTCGTGGTAATCAAAATCCATCGAGCCAGTTTGATCTTCTGTCAGTCGTCGATATTGTCGATCGGGAGCAGGTCACCTATTCGCCAGACTTATACGCTGGAGATTTGGGCCCTTACAAAGTTTAAGGCGAGAAAGTGATGACTTTCGAAGTCTAATTCTTTGAACGAAACGGGAGGAGACCTCCTCCCGTTTTTTATTTCATCACAGAGAGAATCGAAGTGGACGCGATATTTCTGCAGATCCTAAATGGATTAGATAAAGGTGGAGCCTATGCGCTGATTGCACTTGGCCTCACATTGATTTTCGGTACCTTGGGGGTTGTTAACTTCGCCCATGGTGCATTGTTTATGCTCGGCGCGTTCTGCGCAGTGACGGTCAATAAAGTGATCACACTGTCTGCGAAGGTGCGCGATGAGTCGGTGACATTCTTCGAAGCTTACAAAGATGTTCCCTATCTGGAAATGTGGCTTGGAGACACGGGTTCATTGATCATCGATTGGTCGATTCCCATTTCGTTGGTGGTTGCGATACCTGTGATGCTTGGGGTTGGGCTCGCGATGGAGCGTGGTTTGATCCGGCATTTTTACAAACGTCCACACGCCGATCAGATTTTGGTCACCTTTGGTCTTGCAATCGTCTTGCAAGAAATCGTGAAGGCTTTTTATGGGGCGAATCCAATCCCTCAGACAGCACCTGACTTCTTTTCCGGAACCGTGAATTTGGGTGCGTTAATTGGAATGGATCTCACCTATCCGACCTGGCGGCTGGTGTACTTCATCTTCTCGATGGGGATCATTGCAGCAGTTTTCTCGTTCTTACAGTTCACGACATTCGGGATGGTTGTTCGAGCCGGGATGGCGGATCGTGAAACAGTGCAATTACTGGGCATTAACATTACCAAGCGATTCAGTATTGTCTTTGGTTTGGCGGCGGTCGTCTCGGGTCTTGCTGGGCTGATGTATACACCAATTCTTCCGCCTGACTATCACATGGGAATGGACTTTTTGGTGCTCTCCTTTGTCGTCGTCGTCGTTGGGGGGATGGGGTCGCTTCCAGGAGCCGTGGCCGCTGGTTTCTTATTGGGAATTTTGCAATCACTGGCGTCGATGACAGAAGTGAAGTCAATTTTCCCTGGTATTGATCAAATCATTATTTATTTGATTGCGATGATTGTTCTACTCGTTCGTCCACGTGGGTTGATGGGTCGTAAAGGGGTAATGGAGGACTAATTATGGCGAAATCAACAATCACTCCGCGTTCTGATCTCACCTTATTTTTGGGGTTTACTGCCGTTGTCCTACTGATGCCCCTCTGGCTTCAGCCTTTTGGGGCGGCGTATCCGGACCTAATGCAGAAGTTCGCAATTTTCGGCCTCTTTGCGATCGGATTTAATATCCTTTTTGGGCAAACTGGATATTTATCCTTTGGGCATGCGGCCTTTATTGGTGTCGGTTCCTATGCCACTGTTTGGGTCTTTAAGTTGATGACCATGAACGTCATCCCCGCGATGATCTTTGGCGTGTTGGTCTCAGGGGTCTTCGCGTTAGTCATTGGATTTGTTTGCCTGCGTCGAACAGGAATCTACTTTTCGATTTTGACGTTGGCTCTCGCTCAAATGTCCTACAACCTTGCGTACTCGGTATTGACGCCGATCACCAATGGCGAAACAGGACTGCAACTGACCACCAAGGACCCGCGACTGCTTGATACTGCAATGGAGGCTGGTGCTGGGATCCCTCCCACGAATGTCTTTGGTATCGAAATGAGTGCGTGGGATGGGTTATTTGGATTTTACTTCTGCGCTGCGTTTTTGATTCTTGGGTTCTATATTTCGATTCGGATCACTCGATCATCCTTTGGCTCTATGCTCCGCGGAATCAAGACCAATCAAACACGGATGATGTACACGGGTCTCAATACGAAGCCCTATAAACTGGCTGCTTTTGTGATCTCGGGGAT
>ERZ1089246.148-NODE-148-length-6961-cov-7.599913_pt1 | contig 6961 bp, 7 predicted proteins | sample MGYA00383552_ERZ1089246 | MGnify/ENA primary metagenome ERZ1089246 (study PRJEB34543, sample SAMEA5968663) | marine metagenome | biome: water | collected 2014-06-21 | depth 0 m | study: Ocean Sampling Day (OSD) data from North Adriatic Sea
CCTTTGATGGAGAGATCATTGAGCAACTGAGTGAGAAGGGTGCGATTAACAATCAATTCAACGCGTTCATCATGCAGAAATTGGCCGATGCTGGTATCCCGACGCATTTCATCGAGCGATTGAATGCGACCGATTCTTTGGTCAAGCGATTGGACATGATTCCTGTTGAGTGTGTGGTTCGGAATCGAGCTGCAGGATCTTTAGTACGACGGTTGGGTGTTGAAGAGGGCCTCGCGTTTGATCCCCCCTTGTTTGAGCTTTTCCTCAAAAACGATGCGCTGCACGATCCCATGATTACTGAGCATCACGTCGAAGCCTTTGCGTGGGCCAGTCGTGATGAGATGGCCCGGATGCATCAATTAACCCTCGAGACAAATCGCGTATTGAAGCAATTATTCGATGATGCCGGGCTTCAACTCGTGGATTTCAAATTGGAATTCGGGCGCTCGAGTGGCGAGATTGTTCTTGGTGATGAATTCAGTCCGGACGGTTGTCGATTGTGGGACAAGGTCACCGGCGAAAAAAAGGATAAAGATCGTTTTCGGCAGAAATTGGGCGGAGTTCTAGACGCCTATCGTGAGGTTGCTGAGCGACTGGGCATCGTGTTTGATTCTTGACCCCGAGTGGCTGATGTTATTGGCCACCGTCGGTTTTATTGCTGGATTTGTCGACACCTTGGCCGGTGGTGGTGGCTTGATCACTATTCCTGCATTTCTGTTCGCAGGGTTATCTCCAGGACAAGCACTCGCGACCAATAAATGCCAAGCTTTCGCCGGAACTCTCACGGCGTCTTTAAAATTAATGGCATCGGGGCACTTAAAAGTGCGAAGTCTTTGGCCCTATGCGACTTTGGCGTTTGGAATGGCGTTGCTGGGTGCTTGGACGCTACGGGAAGTCTCCGAAGCGGATTGGTTAGAACGTGCGGTCCCGTTGCTGTTGCTGCTTGCAGCTGGATATTTTGGCTTTGTTCGCCTCCCTCAGGCCTCCTTAAAGGCAATTCCAGTGTTCGGAATCCTTGCAGTTGCTGGGATCGCGACCATCGGTTTTTACGATGGGTTTTTTGGACCCGGAACCGGCTCGTTGTTTGCGCTGTTAATGATTTCCGGGTTGGGGCTGTCGCTCCGTGATGCCACCATTCATGCCAAGTTATTCAACGCGATGACGAATTTCGCCGCTTTTCTATTGTTCGTGACGAGTGATTTGGTGAATTGGAGTGCGGTCGCCGTGATGATCCCGGCCCAAATCCTGGGCGCACTTGTTGGCACGCGAGCGATGCTTGGTCGCGGTATCGTGTTGATTCGCCCATTGGTGGTACTCATGTGCACTCTCATGGCGATCAAACTTGCATCCGAGGCATGGTTGCCCTGACAATAGAGGGCTCCCGGATAACCGGGTATCAATGGTGACTCTTGTCGGTCCCCTCGCAATTGGATATTTGTGAACCCCGTCAGGCCCGGAAGGGAGCAGCGGCAGCGGATATTTGGTGTGCCGGGGTGTGGCTGGCAGGAGTCGCTTCCAATTTAAAGAGGCATGCATGAATCAGCAGGTCTTAGCCAGAAAATGGCGGCCGACCACCTTTGATCAATTAATCGGTCAAGAGCACGTCCGCAAGGCGCTGACGCACGCATTGAACACCGGTCGGTTGCATCATGCGTATTTGTTTACCGGGACCCGTGGCGTCGGAAAGACCACCATTGCTCGAATTCTGGCGCGGTGTCTGAATTGCGAAACCGGTGTCTCTGCAACACCCTGTGGCGAATGCCGGAATTGCCAAGCCATTTCGGATAATCGTTTTGTTGATCTTCTTGAAGTGGATGCTGCTAGCCGAACGAAGGTTGATGACACCCGCGAACTGCTCGAGAACGTCAGTTACGCACCCAGCCAAGGGCGATACAAAGTCTATTTGATCGATGAAGTGCACATGCTCACGACGCATTCGTTTAATGCGTTATTGAAAACTCTGGAAGAACCTCCCGAGCATGTGGTTTTCTTACTGGCCACCACGGACCCGCAAAAGCTGTTGCCAACTGTGTTGTCGCGATGCTTGCAGTTCCATTTACGGGATTTGGGTCCTGATTTAATTGAATCTCATCTCGAGCATGTGCTTTCCGAAGAACAGGTAACCTTCGAGAAAGATGCCCTGTGGCACCTAGCGAAAGCCGGTCGTGGGTCTGTCCGGGACGCAATGACGTTACTCGATCAGGCAATCGCGCATGGTGAGGGCACGGTCTCAGCAGATAACGTGATTGAAATGCTGGGGACTCAAGGTGTTTCTGAAATACCGCAATTGTTATCTGATATTGCAGCAGGTCAGGCCACCGACGCATTATCAAGAATCAGTGACTTGGCGCGCGAGACACCGGATTGGATGGCCTTGATCAGTGGAATGCAATCGCTGTTGCATCACGTGGCCATTGCACAAGTCACGGACCAAGGGATCAATCATCTCTCACCCGGTGAGCAAAAAGCCGTAAGAGAGTTGGCGGCAGTGATGTCGCCTGAATTTTTACAATTGGCCTATCAATTTGCACTGACCGGCTATCGTGATTTACCTATGGCTTCGGATGCGAGATCCGCTTTTGAAATGCTTGTGCTACGCATGATTGCATTTCGTCCAGCAAGGGCAGGAGAGGTGATCAGTGGATCATCCGCAGCACAACCGACCCCAGACGCTGAGCCGATCATTGAGCCTGAGCCTGACCAATCGACGAGTTCGACCACTCCCATCGAGTCGATCGAAAATCATTTGCCAGAGCCAGAGCCAGAGCCAGAGCCAGAGCCACGTCCTGTCAGGACGATGGAGGAGTCTCAAATGCTTGCCGAGGGCGGAAATTCTGAAACCGTCGATCAAAGGACATCATCGGAAACCGCGAATGTTCAATCCATTGAGTCCGCGCCATCGAATTTCGCGTCGCATTTATTATCGACGTCACTCTCTGAAAGTCCGATCACTGAGGAGCATGATGACGAGTCAGATGATGACCCACAGGTGGAAACGGTGTCGCAACCAACGCTTGCGCTGAGTCCTGAGGCATGGGTGTTTGAGTGCCGGTTGCTTCCCGTCACAGGAATGACGGCATCGCTGTTGGCACAAACAGTCTTGGTGTCAGCCTCTCCCGAGACGGTGCACCTTGCCACCAACGCGCATACCGATAGTCTACTCAACGAGATGCATCGCCGGCGAGTATCAGATGCGTTCGCGACACAATTGGGCGGGTCCCCTGACCTCGTGATTGAAGTGCGCGATCAGTTGGGCGAGACGCCGGAAGCTTATCGTCTCCGTATGAAGGAAGAGCGTCTTCATTTGGCGCAATCGCAATTCCAAGACGATCCATTTATTACAGCGCTAACTGAGCGATTTGATGCCTCTGTTCGCATTGATACGATTCAACCACGCAATGGAGATCACCATGTTTGATGGCCCTTTACAAGAAATGATGAAGCAGGCACAAAAAGTCGCTGAGCAAATGAAAGAGGCACAAGCGAAGCTCTCGGATCAAGAAGTGACGGGTGAGTCAGGTGCAGGTCTTGTGACTGTGACTTTAAATGGGCGAGGTGATTGCACCAATGTCTTCATTAATCCCAATGTGTTGGCCGATGAGGCTGCCATCGTTGGCGAATTGGTTGCGTCGGCGATCAATGATGCGAATCAGAAGCTGGAGGCGCTCAAGCAAGACAGCATGGGCTCATTAACGCAAGGCTTGAACTTACCACCCGGATTTAAGTTTCCATTCTCATGAGTATTTCTCCACTCTTGGTCAGTCTGGAAAAAGCGCTTCGGTGTCTCCCAGGCGTCGGCCCACGGTCATCCTCCCGCATGGCTTTGCATTTGTTGGAGAGAGATCGAGAGCGTGGTTTGCACTTAGCAGCCACCTTAATCCAGGCGCTGGAGCAGATTGAGCATTGTGAGAAGTGTCAGAATCTTACCGAGATTCAGCCCTGTCGGATCTGTCAAGACGATACCCGAGATCAGCAATTGCTCTGTGTCGTCTCCTCGCCAAGCGATATTTTAGCGATCGAACAGTCAGGCTTGTTTCAGGGCCGATATCACTGTTTGTCAGGGCTCTTGAGCCCTCTTGATGGTCTGGGACCCAATGAAATCGGGTTATCGGATCTCGTGACGCGGGTTGAACGTGAGCAGCCGACTGAGTGCCTCGTGGCATTGGCTTCGACGGTGGAAGGGGAGGCGACCACTCACCAAATCGTCAGTCAATTGCGATCGATCACTCGAATCACGCGACTCGCCCAAGGAGTGCCTGTTGGTGGAGAGTTAGATCATCTGGATATTTCGACGCTGTCACAGGCGTTAGCATCACGAACTGAGATCCAGTTTTGAGAGTTGTCGGGTGGATCGATCATCAAGCAGAACTTGATGCGTTAGTTGAGCAGGTGGCTGATGCGGACGCGATCGGGTTAGACACTGAGTTTGTGAGAGTGTCGACCTTTCATCCGAAACCAGGGCTGATCCAGATCGCATTGCAGGATCAAGCCTATTTGATTGATCCGCTCGCTGAGATTGATCTCAAACCCCTGGGCTTGACGCTCAAAGGCGGTGTGACCTCTGTGTTGCATGCAGCACAGGAGGATTATGAAGTCTTGTTCCGATTAACCGGGTGTGTGCCAACCCCGGTCTTTGACACACAAATCGCTTATGCCTTATTGCACGACAAGATTTCGATGAGTCTGTCGGCCTTGGTGTTGGAATTGTTAGGAAAGGAATTGTCCAAAGAGCAAACCCGTTCAGACTGGACCAAACGCCCACTTTCTGAAGCGCAATGCCATTACGCGAAGGAGGATGTCTTGGTGTTGCAACCATTGTATGAAATCCTCGCCGAGGCATTGGAACGCTCCGATCGTCTTCCGTGGATGCAAGAAGAAATGGCGTCCATTCAAGAGCGGAACGCGTTGGTCTTGATGGATGGCGATGTTGAAACGCAAGTGCACCGATTTGGTAATGCCTGGCGTCTCAGTCCCGAAGGGATGTCGCGACTCGTGCATCTGGTTCAGTGGCGAGAGGATACGGCCCGACGCGTGGACAAGCCGCGGAAGCAAGTCTTGAGTGACCAATCATTGTTCTCACTGGCAGCCGCAGGCCAAGTTGGCCGTCATCACCAGTTGGTGAGTCAACATGGATTAACCGATAGACAGGCGGATCGCTTTGGCCGCCAACTGACAACAGTCCTTGAGGACGCCTCGGAGGCTGGACCCATTGATACGCCTCCACCACCCTTGTCGAAGCGATTAAAGGATGCGCTGAAGGATCGGCAGGCTCGTGTCGAGAAAATCGCAAAAGAGCTCGGTGTTGCGCCTGAGATGTTGGTGAAGAAGCGGCAATTGGTTGCGTCACTGGATGGGCGTCAATGGGAGCCTGTGGGTTGGCGACGAACAGTATTAGAGGAAGTATTTGATGCGAGTGATTGAGATTTTTAAGGGCCACAAAAAAGAAGAGATGTATCTTTATGTCGAGCAGAAGAACGGACTGAAGTCGGTTCCTGACGATTTGTTGGCAACCTTTGGTCAGACTGAGTCAGTGATGGTTTTGCTGCTCACGAAAGATAAGAAATTGGCCCGAGTAACAGCGTCGGATGTTCTGGCTGCGATTGAGGATCAGGGCTATTTTTTACAAATGCCACCTCCACCTGAGGCCTTAGCTGAGGCGCAAATTGCCGCGATGGTAGAAGCAGAGGAAAAATTGGCCGATGCTCAGAAACAGCAACCAGAGTTGTAATGGTAATTCGAGCAAACCCACGACAATCAGCGATGTCATCGCGGCCGCAATCATCATCAGCGCGTTGGCGATATTATTGACAGCGATTCGCTCGGCAACGGCCATGAGGTCGTCTTGCAACAATGTGTACAAGGGGAGCGCCAAAAAACCGCCTCCTGCACTGGTTAGCATGAGTCCGATCGACGCGATCTGATAGTCATTGACCTGAATCATGAATCCCCCGATCACCATCGCAACGGCTCCCATGAGGATCCGATGAACGAGGGGAAAGTGCTTCATCAAAACTCCAGCAAATGCGCCAAGAGCGATCCCGAGGACAAAGTGACTCAGCAAGGTGGATACCGAGCTTGGAGATAACTGCCAAACGTCAACCGCTAACACCGGTAGATGTGTTAACCACACAGATCCAAGGCCCCAAAATCCACTCAAGCACCAAATCGCAGCCATCGAACGCTGGTCTTGACGCTGTTGATGGATTAATTCCGGAAGCGTCTTCTGAATGCTCTGAGAACGCCCACTAAGCGATGGCATCATAACAATGCAAAGGCAGCCAATCACCGCGAGTACCATGATCATGGCGATTAGAAGCTCAGGTGCAGCGATGATCCAGTCCGCCGCCAGCAGTGTTCCAACTAAAATCGCGACAAATGTGCCGGTTTCCATCCAAGCATTTTTCTCGACGATTTGGCTGGAGGCGACCAAGCGCGGGATCAACGAATACTTCAACGGACCGATCAGGGCCGACTGAACACCAAACCCGGCGACACAGAGGAGAAGCAGTCCAGGCAATTCCTCGAGAATCGCCAAACAGGCCAAAAGGGCAAGACCGAGCTCCGTGATTTTTAAGATCAGAAGCCAGCGTTTCGGAGGTTGTTGGTTGGCTTTATGTGCAGCAAATCCGGCTAAGACAACGAAAGGAATAATAAAAGATAAGGCTGCAAGGTTCGCTAAAACAACGGTATCAAGTCCATAGAGATTCCATGACAGCGCGGAAATTGCGACAACAAACGCCGTTTTGATGAGATTGTCATTGGCGGCTCCGGCGATCATGATCGCAAGCAGGCCAGCAAAATGCATCGTTGCTTTCAGTCCAACGCCTCACAGGCGTTATCAAAGGCTGGTTTGTCAAGAATGTAGACGGTTTTCCCCTCGACCTTGAGAATCGATTTTTTGGCCAATGATGCGATCAGACGACTAATGGTTTCGGGAGCTAATCCCAGAAAATCAGCGATA
>ERZ1089246.152-NODE-152-length-6842-cov-6.553264_pt1 | contig 6842 bp, 5 predicted proteins | sample MGYA00383552_ERZ1089246 | MGnify/ENA primary metagenome ERZ1089246 (study PRJEB34543, sample SAMEA5968663) | marine metagenome | biome: water | collected 2014-06-21 | depth 0 m | study: Ocean Sampling Day (OSD) data from North Adriatic Sea
TGTCGGATTCTGAAACTGTGCGTCCGTTTACGCTCGGCTCGGATGACCTGTCGGTTCTTGGTGATTCGAGACGCAAATTGCGGAGTTGAGGGAGCTACTTGAGGAACACCTTGCCGAGACCGGCTCTCCCAATGCCCGAAAAATACTTGGCGACTTCAAGAATGAGGCGATGAACTTTGTCCGTGTGCTGCCTCGTGACTATGCCCGAGTGATGGAGATTCAACGCAACGCGGAAGAACTTGGCTATGAGCCAGATGGGGAAGAGGTCTGGACCCAGATTCTGGAGGTGTCAAATGGCTGATCCAAAAGGGTTTCTGAAGGTAACCGAGCGCGAGACTGCGCAAAGACGCCCTATCCCGGTGCGGATTAAGGACTGGAAAGAGGTCTACGCCGAGCGAAACGGCGAGGTTGTTGCCAGGCAGGCCAGTAGATGTATGGACTGCGGTATTCCTTTTTGTCACCAGGGTTGCCCGCTTGGGAACCTGATTCCGGAGTGGAACGACCTCACCCATCGCGGCAGAGATAAAGAGGCCATCGACAGGCTTCACGCCACCAATAATTTCCCCGAGTTCACCGGCCGTATTTGCCCCGCTCCCTGCGAGGACTCTTGCGTTTTAGGTATCAACCAACCTGCGGTCACCATCAAGGAGATCGAGGTGTCGATTATCGACAACGCCTTCGATCAGGGCTATGTCACACCCCAGGTTCCAGAGCGCCTGACGGGCAAGACAATCGCCATTGTTGGTAGTGGCCCTGCAGGTCTTGCAGCAGCACAGCAGCTAACTAGGGCGGGTCACACAGTTGCGGTATTCGAGCGAGATGACCGCATCGGAGGGCTGCTTCGCTACGGAATTCCCGACTTCAAGATGGAGAAGATTCACCTTGAGCGCAGGATCTCCCAAATGGAGGCCGAGGGCACACGTTTCCGCACCGGTGTGAACATTGGTGTCGACATCAGCTGGCCGGAACTCAAAAAGCGCTATGACGCAGTGCTTGTGGCAACCGGAGCTCTAAAACCTCGGAACCTTGAGGTTGCCGGTAGAGAGCTTGAGGGTATTCACTTCGCCATGGAGTACCTGACCCAATCAAACAAGAGGGTTGCTGGCGATGAGGTTTCGGAGCAAATACACGCGCAGGACAAGCACGTAATTATCCTCGGCGGCGGTGACACCGGTGCTGATTGCCTTGGGACGGCAACCAGGCAGGGCGCCAAGAGCGTCACAACCCTGGCAATCGGTGTCAAGCCACCTGAGGACAGGACCGAAGACATGCCTTGGCCAATGGTGCCAAACCTGTTCGAGGTTCAGAGCGCCCACGAAGAATTTGGAGAGCGGAAGTACCTCCACTCAACCGTCGAGTTCGTAGGAGAGAACGGCAGGGTCACTGGAGTCAAGGTTGCCGACACGGAGTTTGTCGATGGAAAGCGCGTGCCCAAAAAGGGCACCGAGAGAATCTTGCCTGCAGACCTGGTACTACTGGCCCTTGGCTTCGTAGGCAATGAATCTGAGAGCATCTCGGAGCAGGCCGCGGTAGAGCTTGATGAGAAGGGAAACATCAAACGCGACAACAAGTACCAGGTCGCTCCAGGATTGTTTAGCGCAGGTGACGCCGGTCGAGGCGCGAGCCTAGTAGTCTGGGCAATTGCTGAGGGTCGTGCAGCCGCCTCCGCAATAGATGAATTTCTCGAAGGCGAGACCGAGCTGCCTTTCCCCGTAAAGCCAACAGATCAACCCATAGCTGTTTACAGCTAGAGAAGAGACAAGTACAGATGAGACGCGCCAAAATCGTTGCAACGTTTGGCCCAGCCGTAAGCGACTACGACAAGGCAAAATCCATCATCGAGGCCGGTGTTGACGTCGCCCGAATGAACCTCAGCCACGGAGACCACTCCGTCCACGAGAAGGTCTATGCGACTATCCGCAAAGCAGCAGCCGAGGTCGGAAAGCCAGTTGGCATTTTGGTCGATCTCCAGGGTCCAAAAATCAGGCTCGGACGTTTCAAGAACGATAAAGAGACGATCACCACCGGCGGCACATTCACCATAACCGTTGACGATATAGAGGGTACCGAGAGCATTTGCTCCACCACCCACAAAGGCCTTGTCGGCGATGTGAAGGTGGGCGATCCAATTCTGATTGACGATGGCCGGCTGTCGCTAAGAGTGAAGTCCATAGAAGGTAACAACGTGGTTTGCGATGTAGAAATCGGTGGACCAATCTCCAACAACAAGGGCATAAACCTTCCGGGTGTTGCGGTGAACGTTCCCGCGCTAAGCGACAAGGACGAGGATGACCTCAGGTGGGCACTCAAGCTCGGAGCAGACATGGTCGCACTCAGCTTTGTGAGAAACGCCAACGACATTGTGCGCGTGCACGAGATCATGGAAGAGGAGGACGTCTTTGTTCCCGTCATCGCCAAGATAGAGAAGCCTCAGGCGGTTGCCGCGCTGGAAGAGATCGTCGACGCTTTCGATGGCGTGATGGTTGCCAGGGGCGACCTTGGTGTTGAGCTGCCGCTAGAGCAGGTTCCACTTGTTCAAAAAAGAGCCGTCGAATTGGCAAGACGCTGGGCAAAGCCCGTGATTGTGGCAACTCAGATGCTTGAAAGCATGATCTCTGCACCCAGGCCGACACGCGCAGAGGCCTCAGATGTCGCGAACGCCGTGCTCGATGGCGCCGATGCCCTAATGCTCTCAGGCGAGACTTCGGTGGGTGAGTACCCGCTAGAGACCGTCCAGACAATGGCCAGAATTATCGAGTCCACCGAAGAAAACGGTTTGGACAGGATTCCTGAACTTGGCACAAAGCCCCACACCCACTCAGGAGCTGTGGTTAAGGCCGCAATGGACATCGCGGAGCTTTTGGGCAGCAAGTTTGTTTGCGTGTTTACCGAGTCCGGTGACACCCTCCGCCGAGTATCGAGACTGCGCTCAAGGATTCCCGTCCTAGCTTTCTCACCAAACGAAGAGGTTAGGAGAAAGCTCTCTCTCATCTGGGGAGCAACCACCTACCTAGTAGACAAGGTGACCCACACCGACCAAATGGTGAAGCAGGTTGACGAGCTCATGCTCGAAAGTGGCAAATGCCGGGTTGGTGACGAGGTAATTATTGTTGCGGGTTCCCCTCCAGGGATCCCGGGCTCAACCAATGCCCTCAGGGTTCACCGGGTTGGAGATGCCGTCTTCGTGGCGGCTCCTGCTTACAAGAGCTAAGAAAAAAGGACGGTGCAATCACCGTCCTTTTTAGCTGTGCCGGAAGTGGGATTTGAACCCACACGCCCTTTCGGACAAAGCATTTTGAGTGCTCCGCGTCTGCCGTTCCGCCATTCCGGCTGGCAGCTAGAAGTGTAGTGGATACCCGATTGGGTAGAGTATTGCCCATGGCAGAGGCCCTCAGAGTAGTAGTAGTCGAAGACGAAGCGCTCATCCGCATGGACGTGGTTTCGACGCTGGAAGAGGCTGGTTTTGAAATCGTCGGCGAGGGCGCTGACGGTGAAGAAGCCATCTCGCTTGCAAAAGAGCACGAGCCAGACCTTGTGGTGATGGATATCAAGATGCCCAAACTCGATGGCATCAGCGCAGCAGAGAAGATAGCTGAGCTAAAGATTCCGGTGGTTCTGCTGACCGCCTTTTCTCAGACCGACCTGGTTTCTAGAGCTGCCGAAGCCGGCGCCATGGCCTATGTGACCAAGCCTTTCAAGCCTGGGGACCTGCTTCCAGCAATACAAATAGCACTCGCCCGGCACGAGGAGTTTTTGTCTTTGGAGTCTGAGATAGCAGATCTGTCAGATCGGCTAGAGACTCGCAAGATGATGGACCGCGCCAAAGGTCTGTTGATGACCAAAATGAAGCTCAGTGAACCAGATGCCTTTAGGTGGATTCAAAAGGCTTCCATGGACCGCCGGCTTTCGATGGCGCAGGTGGCCAAGGCTGTCATCGAGCAGTTGAGCCCTAAGACCCCTTCGGGCGAAGATAGTTAGTAATCCTCACGGTCGAAAGCAAGCGACCGCTCTCATCGGTCATCTTTATCTCGTGCGTGGTGAGAGTCTTTCCAAGCTTGACTGCAGTGCAGGTGCCGGTCACGGTTCCAGACTCTATTGAACCGTGATGGGATGCGTTTAGTTCGATGCCAACCGCGTAACCCCATGGGTGGGCGTGGACATTTGCGGCAAAGGACCCCAGTGATTCCGCCAGAACTACGTGGGCGCCGCCGTGCAGCAGTCCTATCGGTTGAGTGTTTCCCTCGACGGGCATAGTTGCAACCGCACGCTCGGCACTGAGCTCCACAAGCTTTATGCCCATGGAGTCGGCAAGCGCGCCCAAGCCGCGCTGTTTCATGACCTCGAGGGCCTGCTCTGAGGTGACTACCTCGTCTTTGTCCACCTCATGACCTCCTGCGAAGTAGGCTACTTACATGTCCTCTGACCAGCCTACTCTGCTGCTAATCGACGGACATTCCCTGGCCTTCCGGGCCTTCTACGCTCTCAATCCCGATAACTTCAAGAACCAACAGGGTCAGCACACCAACGCCGTGCACGGCTTTATCTCAATGCTGCTGAACATTCTGGAGGGAGAGAAGCCGACTCATCTTTGCGTTGCCTTTGATGTCTCCAGGGAGAGTTTTAGAACCGAAGAATTGCCCGAATACAAGGGCACCAGAGGGGAGACCCCAGAGGAGTTCATCGGCCAGACGGAGCTATTGGTCGAGGCCCTCACCGCCATGAGAATCACCTCGGTTTCTCGCGAGAGGTTTGAGGCCGATGATCTCATTGCCTCGCTTGCTCACCTGGGTGAAAAGGCTGGCATGCGGGTGCTGGTGGTATCAGGTGACCGAGACACCTTTCAGCTAATTACCGAACAGACCACAATTCTCTATCCCGTCAAGGGAGTTATGAACCTAGCCCGCATGGATGACGCGGCTGTCCTAGAGAAATACGGCGTCCATGCGAAGCAATACCCGGAACTTGCCGCTTTAGTTGGCGAGACCTCAGACAACCTCAAGGGCATTCCAGGTGTAGGTCCAAAGACGGCAGCCAAGTGGATTCAACAGTTTGGCTCGCTAGATGCCATTCTTGAGTCGGCCGAAGAGATCCCCGGCAAGGTGGGGGAGAATCTTCGCGAGAACAAAGAACTCGCGGTTAGAAATCGAAGGCTCAATGAGCTCGTTCGCTCTCTCGAGTTTGATTTTGGAATGCAGGACCTCGCTCTAGGCTCGGTGGACGAGGATCAAGTCAAAGAGGTCTTTGCCAAGCTCTCGTTTAGAACGCTTTTGACACGCGTTTTGAAGCTCCGTGGGGTAAATGGCACACAGCACAAGGTTCGCTCAGCAAGGGTCGAAGACGACTCTCCAGAGCACGAACCAATGCGGGAGGCGCCCCGGGGTCCGGACCTACCCAAAGAGCCTCCAAAGCCGGGGATATCATCGATCAGCGACATCGAAAAACTTGTTGCCGAGGGAGCTTTTCTAAAGCTCGAACTCGCAGAGGGCTCCTTGGTTGGGCTTGGTGCGGCGACAACAACAAAGCGTCTTGATTGGAACGGCAAGGACGTTGATGGGGCACTCAAGTTAGTTGCGAATGGTGGCTTCGGATCCTGGGATGCAAAGAACAGCTACCGCAGGTTTGCCGAGGCTGGGATAGAGCTCGGAGAACTCAATAACGATGCCCTTCTTGCCGCCTATCTCATTGATCCAAGCAGTAAGGATCTTGACCCAGATGCATTGGTCAGGCGCTATGCAGGGGTTGACGTGGTCAGGGCAGATGCGGATCAACTTCTAAGCGAACCTGAGCCTTCTTTAGATGCCTGGTGCTATGCCATGATTTGGGCCGCTCTCGCACCCCGGCTGGAAGACGAGGAGTCACTTCCTGTCTACAAAGACATTGAGCTTCCGGTTGCAGGAGTACTTTCGCGCATGGAGGTTCATGGCATTGCGGTTGCCAAGGATGTGCTGCAGAGCCACTTCGATGAGCTCAGTGCAGAGGTTGATGAGATTGCCAGGCAGGCCTACGACATCATCGGCCACGAGGTTAATCTTGCGAGCCCGAAACAGCTCCAGACTGTTCTTTTTGAGGAGCTGGGCATGGAGGGCACAAGAAGCGTAAAGACCGGCTACTCAACTAACGCAGAGGCTCTAGCAACGCTTTACGAACAAACAGAGCATCCTTTTTTGGAAAAGCTATTGGCCCACCGTGATTCCTCAAAACTTAGGCAGATCACCGAGACTCTCATAAAGGCAGTTGCAGCCGATGGTCGAATCCACACCAGCTACTCACAGGTTGGAACCTCAACGGGTCGTCTCAGTAGCGAGAACCCAAACCTGCAGAACATTCCCATCAAGACGGATCGTGGGATGCGGCTTAGAAGTGCGTTCATTGCCGGTGAAGGCTACGAGACACTTCTGACCGCGGACTACTCCCAGATTGAGATGCGGATCATGGCTCACCTCTCCGAGGATGAGGGGTTGATAGAGGCTTTCAACAAGGGCGAGGACCTTCACAACTTTGTGGGCGCTCGCATCTATGGCGTAGAGCCTGAGGCTGTGACAGGTGCCATGCGTTCTAAGGTCAAGGCCATGAGCTATGGGTTGGTCTATGGACTCAGTGAGTACGGACTAGCCCGTCAGCTAAGGATCTCCAAGGCCGAGGCCAAGCAGCTGATGAGCGACTACTTCGAGAGGTTCGGGGGAGTAAAGCGCTACCTCGACACTGTGGTTCAGCGCGCTAAGAGCCTGGGACACACAACCACCGTCTATGGCCGGAGAAGACCCTTCCCAGACCTGCAGTCCAAGATCTTTCAGGTTCGCGAGAACGCCCGCAGGGCAGCGCTGAATGCGCCAATTCAGGGC
>ERZ1089246.163-NODE-163-length-6438-cov-5.488015_pt1 | contig 6438 bp, 7 predicted proteins | sample MGYA00383552_ERZ1089246 | MGnify/ENA primary metagenome ERZ1089246 (study PRJEB34543, sample SAMEA5968663) | marine metagenome | biome: water | collected 2014-06-21 | depth 0 m | study: Ocean Sampling Day (OSD) data from North Adriatic Sea
CTCCTCGCCGGCAATTGCTGTAATCGCTGCCCCGACCGCTTCAATTTCTTCCGCGATAAACCGCAAGAATTGGGCCCGCCTCTCCCGAGTCGTTTGCGAATAGGAAACGAATGCTTCTTCGGCGGCTCGAACTGCCTGCCCCACCAAGTCATCTGTCCCTACAGGAAAACTATGCTTTGGGCCGGAGCTAGGAGAAGATTCAAAACTATCAGAGCCTCCAACCCAGTCACCTGCAATTAAGTGCTTCAGCTTCAATTGATAACTCATGAATATTCTCCTATTGGTTTTAACAATTCACTTAAAACGGTCTCGTTTGAATGTTCTCGTAGGCTCAATTTCGAAGCAGCAGCAAAGGCGAGGTCAGAATCTTGTTTACCCACAATCTGACTGACAAGAACTAAGTCTTTGATTGCATTGTCAACGGAAAATAAATGACCTTTATAGTCTTCTCCTAAAATTGGTATCACCATCTTTTCGAGTGTCCCGCTACGCGCCGCACTCGACATTAAAATCTCAGTCATCTTGTGAAGATCTACATGATTTTCCCTTGCCGCTTCAATCACATCGATAAGTACTGTTGCTGTCACGCAGGTCACATAATTATTAAGAAGCTTCGCGACTAAAGCGTTAGACTCTGGCCCAAAGTAATGAATGGTTTCAGAGTAGCTAGAAACAATTTTCTTTACTCTTGGATTCTGAAATTGGTCAACCAAACCCAATAGAGTGACCAAAGTTCCTGTCTGCGCTTCTTTAGGTCCTCGAATCACAGGCGCGTCGATGTAATCAACGCCAAGCTCTTTGAAAAATGCTCGATGATGAAGACTCTCCTGTTTGCTCAAGGTCGTCACATCAATTACGACTTGATCCGTCTTCCATCGACTCAAATTTTCGTTGAGTATTGCGTTGACCTGATTTCCATTACTGAGACAGAGAAGTACATGGGACGAATGATCCACCACACCTTCGATAGAGGTAACGCTAGCTCCCAGTGAGCGAAGTTCTTCTACTGCGTCTTTAGCTCGATGTTCTGGGATCGTTATTGATTCAAATTCTCGCAGGATATTTTTTGCAATACCTCTACCCATTGGACCGAGGCCAATCATTCCTACTTTCATTATCTGAGTCTCGACGACCAAACTGGCCCATCTGGATACACATACTGGCTTAGCGTTTCAGGATGCATTTCTATGGAGTATCCAGGCACTTGCGGCGCAGCGTATCGACCATTCACCAAGCGAACCGGGTCTTTAAAATGCTCATGTAGATGGTCAACGTACTCAATGACGCGCCCATCTGTAGAGCAAGACACCCTTGTATAATCGAACATTGAAATGTGCTGAACATATTCGCATAACCCGACTCCTCCAGCATGAGGACATACAGGAATTTCGAATTTCCAAGCTAAGATCAAAACTCCAATAATTTCGTTGATGCTAGCAAGTCTGCAGCTATCCAACTGACAAATCGATAGCCCTCCGGCCTCCATAAACTGCTTAAACATGACTGCATTGTGACAATGCTCTCCCGTCGCCACTGGAATCGGTGCCAATGCGCGTGCAATCTTGGCGTGCCCTAAAATATCGTCGGGAGAAGTAGGCTCTTCTATCCAACCAGGATTGAATTCGGAGAGTTCACGCATCCAACGTATGGCTTCATTAACACCCCATACCTGATTCGCATCCATCATGAGCTGTCCGTCTTGACCGATGAATTCTCTAATCAGACGAGCGCGCCGCTTGTCGTCATCTAAATCGCTGCCCACTTTCATTTTAAAAGTTGTCCATCCAGCATCGACTGCTTCTTGAAGAAGCTCGCGCATTTTTTCGTCGGAGTACCCAAGCCATCCCGCCGATGTGGTGTATGCTGGATACCCACTTTTCTCAAGAACGGTGATGCGTGTGTCAGCCGTTCTCGCCGTTGCGTTTAAGTGGGTGATTATTTCCTCTTTGCTGACTACGTCTGACAGGTAATTCCAGTCCACTAGATTATATAATTCTTCACCACTCATCGTACTTAGTAAGCGCCATAGAGGAAGCTCCTCTTGCTTCGCTAGCAAATCCCAAAGCGCGTTCATCAAAGCCGCTGCGGCAAGATGGACAACCCCTTTTTCAGGCCCGAGCCACCGAAACTGACTATCGCCAGTAATTTTTTTCCATAACGGTCCCATTTGAGAGCGTAAGTCGGTCAATTCCAGACCGATTAGTTGCTGTCCCAACTGACTAATTGCAGCAACACATAAATCATTGCCTCTACCGATTGTAAAGGTCATCCCATGCCCTTCTGGGCCCTCACTCGTATGAAGAACGCAATATGCCGCGGAGTAATCAGGATCTGGATTCATTGCGTCAGATCCATCGAGTTGTTCAGATGTTGGGAAACGAATATCAATTGATTCGATTGATGTTATATAGGCCATTGGCACCATACCTCTTTAGTGAGAGTTTTCCTTATTACGCTTAGTGCATCTTCTAGTCGATTGATACTCGATAGATGAGTCACTCTGGATCGCCAATCCCGAGCTGAGGATAAACACCACTTCGAATCCAAGCATAGGTCAAGTGCTTGGCCAGCAAGTCTCCGAGGAGCTCGGGTTGTCGAGATTCCAAAGCTCGACTGATAGCCTCATGTTCATCCATTGCACTTTTCCACCGAGAGTCGGAATCATTTGGCTGGAATCGAATTCGAAATAACCGTGAGTTAACTCGTTGATGCTCCTCCACAAGAACATCATTGTGAGATGCTTTGAGAATTGCATGATGAATCTCTTGATTAAGGATGTAATAACGAATTTTATCGCGACGCCTGAAGGCCGCTTGCATTTCTAGGGTCAACGAGCAGATTTCATCAACCTCTGAATCCGTGGCACGTTCAGCTGCAAATCGTCCAGCGATTCCCTCTAGATACTCAACCACCTCAATTGAGTCTCGAACCACTTCAGAAGAGTAGGAAACAACTTCTGCTCCTCTGTTTGGAAACACAACCAAAAGCCCCTCAGAACTGAGAATCCGAATGGCCTCGCGGGCGGGTGTTCGAGAGATCTCCAAGAGATCGGTCAAGCCAGCTTCAGTAACCCGTTCGCCCGGCGCCAGTTCGCCTGTCAAAATGAGCGCCCGCAACTTACGGGCAGCCATTTCAGCTAGACTTTCATGGATTGGATCAGATACCTCAGCCGCCACTTCATGCTCCAATAACTTGTACAACCTTTTCTGGCGTAGCATGGTACCGCACAGTGTTGCGAAGCGCAGGTCCGAACCCGTCCGCCTCTATGACGATCGAGTCTCCAGTTTGCGTGCGAACACCATCTGCAAAACTCAGCAAGCTCGTACCCATATAATGGACATGCAGATCACCCGGATTTCTAAACAGCGCGTATTTAAAATGATGATGCTCTAGGTTGCTGATTGCATGACACATCTCATCGTCACCACTGGTAAAACCTTTTTCCCAAACCACGTCACCACCACGCTCAATTTTGGTAGTTCCATGGACAGAGCTCGGTGCCTGCCCAACCCGAATCAGCGGACCAAATGCACTGACTCGGAGTTTGGAGTGAGCTAAATATAGATAATTAATCTTCTCCATCACATGATCAGAAAATTCATTACCTAAGGCGAAACCGATTCGAACCGGCTGCCCATCGGAGCGAACAACATAAATACCTGCCAACTCGGACTCGTCGCCTCCGTCCATTGCCCCCGGCTCAAGCTCAAGGACACCACCGGGTTCTACAACAGATAATCCGTTCCCTTTATAGAACCATTCGGGCTGCGCCCCAACTTCACCTGCGATCGGTTTGCCGCCTTCCAGTCCAAACCGAAACATTTTCATACTGTCCGATAATGAAGCGTCATCATCCGCGAGAGCTTGGTGCATTGAGTCACGAGTTGCAGCACTGCCAAGATGCGTTAACCCAGTGCCAGTAACCCAACAGCGATGGGGTTCTGGATGAACAATTGGGACTGTCCATTGCAATTCAGTCGCAGTCAAAGGCACATCCAAGGACGCCTCGAGCTGTTTCGTGAGATCTTTTCGCGCTTCAACGCTGTCAATCACGATATCCCAGGATGTTTTTGGTTGCGCCCCACAAAAATATCGCTCTCCATCAAATCTTACCGCTTCGACACCACGGTCCCCATTGATGATCTGGCCAAACAACATACTCATTCGACCACCTCAAATTGATCAAGATATTTTTCAGAAATCCTAAGCCCTAGTCCTGGTAAGTCGTCGTCCAGTTGAAGCTTTCCATCAACTGGAGATGGGTCGCCTTCAAAGAGGTAATAGAACAGCTCATTTCCGATCTCGACCGAGTGCACTGGAAAATATTCCGCAATTGGACAATTCAAATCACTCATCACCAGATGATAATTATGCATTTGTCCCGCGTGCGGTATCACTGGCACCCCAAACGCTTCGGCGAGCGCATTAACTTTACGTGCCGCTGTAATACCTCCGACGCGATTTGTATCATACTGAATGACATCGAGCGCTCTCTGATCAAGAAACGGCTGGAAACCACGCAACGTAAATTCGTGTTCTCCTCCAGAGATTGGCATATGCCCCATGCGCTTCAGCTCACGGTATCCTTCAAGATCATCAGGTATGACTGGCTCTTCAATCCATCTTGGTTCGAATTTAGCGAGCTTGGGAAGCATGCGACGGGAATATTCGAGATTCCATCCCATATAGCATTCAAGCATCAAATCGACGTCATAACCAACGACCTCGCGCACGGTTTCCACGAGCTCGATATTTCGCTTCATGCCTTCGACTCCATCAAGAGGACCCCAGCCGAAACGCATTTTCATCATTGAAAACCCTTGGTCGAGATATGACTGCGCCTCGTCAGCAAGCGATTTTACATTTTGGCTATAAAGCTTTGAGGCATACACAGAGATTGCATCTTTGGTTCGCCCTCCGAGTAACTGAAAGACAGGAACGTTGGCTGCCTTCCCAAGGATGTCCCAAATCGCGAGGTCTACTGCTGAAATAGCAGCCATACCAACGCCCTTTCGCCCCCAAGCCATGGTTCTACGATACATCCGCTCCCAGATGTAATTGTAGTCCCATGGATTTTCGCCAATAACGAGTGGCGAAAGATGATTATCGATGACGACTTTGGCGACATCGGGTGCTAAGGCACAATTCCCGATTCCTGTAATGCCACTATCGGTTGTGACTTCACAGACAAGCCAAGAGTGAAACCTAAAGCTGCCCATCGAATCAGACTTGTCAAACAACATCATCGAGGGGTTGGTGCAAAAGTTGGCTTGTGGAGGAACCGTCTCACCATTCCATGTGAAGACTCTTGCCTTGACACTCACAATTTTCATAACTTACTACCTTTAACCATCGTACAAACCAGGTCATAAGCAGCTTTCGTTGCCCCTAGGTCTGCTTTTCCTTGTCCTGCAATATCAAATGCTGTTCCGTGGGCTGGAGTCGTGACGGGATAAGGCAACCCACCCTGGACAGTTACACCCCGATCGAAGCCCATTAATTTCATCGCGATTTGTCCCTGGTCGTGATACATGATGACCACGGCATTAGTGCGCCCGTCGCGCGCCCTTAAAAATATGGTGTCTGACGGCCAAGGGCCATCAACAGGGATACCTTGAGCTCTGGCCTTATCGACGGCTGGTCCAATCACATCGATCTCTTCTCGTCCGAAATTACCACCGTCCCCTGCGTGAGGATTCAATGCGCAGACTGAAATCATTGGTGAGGGAATACCTGACTTTGCAAGAACTGAGTGGGCTAATTCAATTGCTTCGAGAATTCGCTCTTCCGTAATCGTGCTAGCGACAACGCTTTGCCTGGCGTGATCGCCGCAAAGTTGCACCAATAGTGGGATAATCGCTAAGAAATATCTGCATTTTTCCAACCTAAGCGCCTATATTGCAAACCAATACTAAATTTCTTGGTCAAAGCCTTTGACATACCGCGACTCTTATGGCAGTTGGCGCAGACCGTCGACAAGGCCAAAGTTTTTGAAAGGGATCATTATGCCCAAAGAAGAATGGGGTACAAAACGCGTATGCCCCACCACAGGTAAGCGTTTTTATGACCTGAATGCAGATCCAATCGTGAGCCCATACACGGGTGAGGTTGTTGAACTGGATACAGGGAAAACACGTTTGATCGCCGCAGATCAAGAAGATGCAGTAACACGCAAAGCCAACCAGACAGAAGTGTCTGAGGATGACGTGGTGCTAGAGGACGATAACGTTGACATGGATATGGATGATGATCTTCTAGATGATGAAGATGATGATAACGTATCTTTGGACGATATCGCCGACATGTCTTCGGAAGAAGACGAAAGCTAAAACACACAGACGCGCGGCGGTATTTTCCACTTGATCATACTGCCGCGATTGCATACCTAATGCGTATGAATTTTGGGGCCTTAGCTCAGCTGGGAGAGCGCTACAATGG